>BNJU01000884.1_pt1 | contig 166788 bp, 261 predicted proteins | sample 8539281 | NCBI WGS metagenome assembly BNJU01 (sample SAMD00202456, study PRJDB9452) | human saliva metagenome | isolation source: human saliva | place: Japan | reverse complement strand
AGTACTGAACCTCCCACGACTGAAGTCACAAAGTTCCAAAAATCTTTAAAAATATTTAAAAATTTTTCTAAAGTTTGATAGCTTTACACTACCCTTATTCTTTTAGGTGTGTTCAGCTCACCTCTATTGTATAGGACATAAGTCCACAACTTTACTTTTTTTCTTAGAATATTTAATGCTCCATTACAATCTGCATTTATGAGTTTACCTGTACTTGTTTGATATAGTCCTCTTTTTATTCTTTTTCCACTGAATACATATTCTTGTAGATTTTTCTTTATCATATATTGGAATTTCATCTCCATCAAAGAAACTTGCTTTTGACGTATAACTCTCTTCTTGTAGTTTAAATTCTATTCCATATAGTTTACATAGATATATTAATTTATCTCTTAATTTTTCCATACGGTATATTTACAAAGTTTTGATTATTTATACTTCCTATATTTGAATTTCTTTGAAAATCTTCATTATATCCTAGAACTAGTTTTTCCTATATCATTATTAAGACAATAATTTACAATTGTTCTTGCTGCTTTTGAAAGATAATCATTTATGCGATTATTTCTCTTTCTAGTTATTCTCTTTTGTCTTAATGTTGTTCGCTCAATTTTTGCTTATCTTTTATACTTTGTAATTTTGCATTTATCTTATTATAGTATTGATTTATTGATTTTAATTTTCTACCATCTATTATGAATGAAGCTCCAGTATTTGTAACACAAGTGCAAAGATTATCTATACCTAAATCAATTCCTAGTACGTTATTTTCATTTAATTCCTTTGAATTTCTTTTACTTCATAAGTATATTGAATTTCAAAGTACCTAGAATATTGTTTTGGTATTATTCTAATTTCTTTTATCTTCTTGTCTTTTAATACTGGTGGTAGTTTTGTGCGATTTCCTTATGTGTCTTTCTAAATGAATTTGAATAAGGAACTATCAGCATATCATCTTTTAATCTAACAAAAACCTATAACAAGAGTTGTAAAACCATCTTTATCAAGATAATTAGGTAATTTTATTTTACCATTATATTGACCATTCTTAGCAAGTTTTAAAAAGTGCAAAGAATGATTTAAAACTTTCATCTACTTCTTTTAAAATTTGTTGAGCCATATTAGAATTTAACTTCTTGTAATTCTCACTATTTTTAAGCATTTTATAGTTTTTCATTATAGCTTAAATACTTTTTATTGTTAAAATAGTGTTGTCTAACATTGTATATAGCTTGATTTTTTAAATTCTTAGCTATATGGCACAAATATTTTAAATTTCTAAACTCTTTTTTTACTAAGATGTTTTACTTGTTGTTTTTAATGTTAAATACATATAATCACCTCCTTTTTCATCAGAGATATTATACCATATATTCTACATTTTATCCATTAAAAAGTAATGTTTTTTTATTTATTTTTAAATATTTTTAAAAGTTTTTAAAAACCCCACAACAGTGGGAAGTGTCGTTCACATAAGTTCGCTACTACTTATGCAGTTCTCTTGGCATATACACTCCTTAATAAATTAAGGAGATTAGCCTTGAACTTCTTGTTATCTCTAACAAGCACAGACTATATCTTATCCATAGTGTATCTCCAACACCTTAGGCGAAAACCACTTCCAATACCAATCGCTTGTATTGTACTCCCCTCACGAGGGATAGTCGTTGAACTTTCCTTTTCAGGCTTAGCTGCTGATTGTCTATTATCATAATGTTTAGGATTTAACCTTGCACCATCTAGTATATTTTTTCTGCTTTCGCTACCATCACACCTGCCTCCATCTCCTTAACTTGTTAAGGAGTAGGATTACTATGTTGTGGTTATACTAGCTTTAAGAGTTCCCAGCAATTCAGTTTCTTTGTTGCACAGTTTTACTCTGCGTCTACATACAAGTTTCCTATATGCTTACTAAAAATCTTCGTGCAATTCATACCCTATGAGTACATAGTCTCATGACTAACACCCTACGAGTGCTAGAGTCACGAGTGTTCTTGCACTATTTAATAAAAGTTTCCTCGTTTACTTTTCTCCAAGTAAAATCTGACTTCTTCTCATAAAGTACCAGGAATATTAGAACAAGCTGTAAAAAGAATTAAACTTAAAAAGTATAGCTATTTTTTTATTTTGAAATTTTTCATTTGACACCTTCATCTTCCAATAGAAAAATCTATGATATTTTTATGGATTACTCCATCTTGACTAAAAATTAGAATGATCCATGGATAAAAAACATATTTAGAAATTATCTGTTACAAATTATAAGTTTCAAAAATTCTTTCCTTGTTTTTCATCTCTTATTTTATACGAAATTTGATAATAAGATAAGTCTTTTTCTTTTTTTGCTATAAAATTAATTTCTTTATCTTTTACCTTTCCAACTTTAACTTCATATCCCCTTGAAAGAAGCTCGATATATACGATATTTTCTAGTATTCTTTCAATATCTTGTGTAATAGGACAGCCTGTTGCTTGTCTGAAACCATGATCAGTCAGATAATATTTTTCATCTATTTTTTTAAAGTTTTTTTACTTAGGACATCATATCTAGGAACTTTTTTTAATTAGAAAAAGCTATGTTACAATATTCTAAATAATTTAAAATAGTATCCACAGAAATATTTTTGTTTTATTTTTTTAAATATTTTTTTATACTGCTAGCTGAAAAGCTTTTGTCCTACATTTGCAATGACATAAGAAAAAAATATGGTTGAATAAGTCAACATCACGAATATTATTGTATTGTAAGACATCTTTTACTAATACTGTGTTATAGATATCATTAAGATATTCAAAACTAGGTGTTTCATCTAAGTCAAAAATACTTTAAGAATGGTAGTCCACCTAATTGTATAAATTTATAGAATAAGTTTTTCTTTTTGATAGCTCCATATTTTTCAAAAAGTCTTTTTTTAAATTCACTAAAAGTAAATGGCTGAATTTCAAACTCAACATATTCTTCAGATAGAAAGTATTTGAAATTAACTTTGCATTTGAACTTGTTAGATAGAAATCACAATCTCTATTAAGTTTTAAATCACTAATAACTTGCTCCCAGCCATCAACAATTTGAATCTCATCAAAGAAAAAATAGACTTTACCTTCAATATCTTCTAACAAAAGATTTTTAAATATTCCAATAAAGAGTAAGCATTATTAATACCAAGAAGCATTGAAGTATCAAAAATTGATATATATTTTATTTTCATCAGCTATATTTTTAAAATTTCATCTTTTATTATATGAAGAAGAGACGATTTTCCAACTCTTCTTATTCCAGTTAATATTTTTAATAACAGGTTTGTTTATAAAGTGCTTTAATTTTATTAATATATTTCTCTCTACTAGTATAATCCATAGTTTTCACCTCATTTCTATTATAATCGAAATTAAAAATAAAATCAAGATTAGTTTCGAGTATAATTGAAATCAATTTTGATTAGAGAAAATGATAATATATTAAATTATTTTATTCTTTACTTTTGAGAATATGAAACAATATAGTGCATATTTTCTGGTATAGAAAAATTTTATATCTTGTATTTTGAATTCACCATCTAAGCCTTCACTCATAGTTGTTTGATGAAAATAAGCTAGACCTATTCCAAGATCCAGATGTTTTATTTTTCTTTTCAAAATTTTAATAATAAATTTGTCTAAAAATTATTTAATTTTTCAAATATGCTATCTGTTAAAAGAAAATCTTTAACCCCAATATAGTATATTCCTTGTTCATCATACCTTGGAATAATATCATCTTTTTACAACAACTATCTTTTTGAATGAGTCATCAATTCTTTTTAAAGAATTTATTTCCTGCTCTCTTTTTCCTCACTGTTTAATGCTAAAGCTGATTGTATATAATATCTAATATTACCTCTATTAACAACAAAATCAACTTCTAATTGTATTTTCTTATTCTTATTTTCTTTTGTCTGAGTGTATTCAACTACACCAACATCAACATTATAACCTCTTCTAATTAAATCATTGTAAATTATATTTCTCCATAATATGTGTTTCTTCCACTTGTCTAAAATTAAGTCTTGCATTTCTAAGTCCGATATCAGCAAAAATAATATTTTTAAAGGTGTTGTAAAATATTTTGCTCCTTTTATATCATATCTTTTAGCACTATATAATATATAAGATTCTTCAAAAATAAGAAAGATATTTAGAAATAGTATTATGAGATATACTTTATTTTTATTTTCAGATAAAAAAATCTATTTGAAAGTTTTAGAGGATTTGTAAGAGAACCTATTGCTGATGAAATAAAATTAAGTAAAATATCTAATATATCTGAACTATTTTGAATTTTGTTTCTTTCAATAATATCTTTAATATAAGTTTCTTCAAATAAATTTTTTTAAAATAAGCACTCTTTTTCCTCAAAAGTTTCTAAACTTAAAAATATAAGGCATTCCACCAAATACTACATAATCACACAAAGCTAAATTTTTGTCTTTATAAGCATTATAAACCTCAGCAAATGATAGAGGAAAGATATGAATTTCGTCTCCTCTATCTCTAAATTGAGTCAATATATCTTTTGAAAGCATTTTAGAATTACTACCTGTAACATAGATATCTAAATTTTCATTTTTCATAAGTCCAAGTAAAGTATCAACAAAAGTTATTTCTTCATCAGAGTCAGGAATATATGGATTTTTTTACTGGCTTTTGAAAATTGAATTTCATCAATAAAAAAATATAGTATTTCTTATTTTTACTTATTTTACTTTTTATGTAGTCATTTAACTCAAAGGGATTTCTATACTTGATATTATCTATTTCATCAAGAGCCATTTCAATAATTTGTTCTCCTTTTTACAGCATTACTTAACAAATAATCTTTATATAATTTAAATAACAAATAAGATTTTCCACATCTTCTTATTCCTGTAATAATTTTTATTCTTCCATTATCTTTCTTTTTATTAGTTCATTTAAATACTGTTTTCTTTCAATTATCATATTAAACCTCCACAGACAATTTTATATAGTTCACGTAATTTTTTTGTCTGAGTATAAGATAACATAAATTTTAAAAAAATTTCAATTTTTAGTTGTATTCTAATAAAAAGCAATAGATTTCTCCATTACTTTTCAAATATCACAGACAATTTTTGCACCTAAGTGTATTTTTTTGTCTGACTATTCTTTCACTATCAATCCCACACATTCAATATGGCTAGTTTGTGGGAACATATCCACAGCTTGTAGTTTCTTTAAAACATAGCCTTTTTCAGAAAAATAGCTTCACATCCCTTGCAAATGTTGAGGGATTACAAGAAATATATACAACTTCTTTTAGATTAAGTTCAGCAACCTTGTCTATGATAGAAGCCTCTAATCCCTTTCTTGGAGGGTCAAATATAATAGTATCTATTCTTTTTGTTAGCATTTATAAGATTGACTAATTCTTTTTCAACAGAGCCATTAATAAACTCAATATTTTCTATTCCATTTTTCTTTTAGCAGTTTTTCTCCATCTTCACTAGCAGATTTCACTATTTCAATAGCATAGACTTTTTTTAGCCCTCTTTTGCCATTATCATTCCAATAGTACCTGTACCTGAGTAGGCATCAACAATATACTTATCATCTATATTGTCAAAGAAATTTATTGCTATATCATACAATCTTTTAGCTTGTTTTACATTAATTTGAAAAAATGAAGTAGGTGATATATGAAATTCTATTCCATTTAGATTTTTCTTTTATAGATTCTTCACCATAGATAAAAAAATATTCTTTTTCTCCAATAACAGTATTAGTTTTTTTAGAGTTTAAAGAAATATAGATAGATTTAATTTCTTCTATTTTTTTCTCTAAGTCTAAATAAAAGATTTTTTTAATATTTTCAGTAATCTTGTTAGAGTTAATAATAAGAACAAGCATAGCTTCATTATTAGAATTTGTTCTTATCATTACATTTCTTAAAAAGTCCTTTATGAGTAATTTCATTGTAGACAGAGATTTTATTTTTTTATTTAAAATTTCTTTTAATTCTTTTATAATTCTATTACCTAATTTAGAATTTAATATATTTTCATCAACCTCAAAAAAACTTCATGGCTTTTTCTTTTAAAAGAAACCTGTAATAATTTTATTCCCATAGACAGAGAAAAGGCTCAATAATTTTATTTCTATAGTTATATACATCTTCACTTGCTAGGACATCAGAAATTTCTATATCAGGAAGTCCTGCAATTTTTTTCTCATAACTTCTTCAACCATAAGTTTTTATATTTCAATTGACTTTCATACTTAAGCATAGCAAAAATCACAGCCATAGAAATCTTCAAAAGTAAATTTATGACTGTCTATTCTTTCAGGAGAAGCCTTAATAATATTTTTAATTAGACCTCTAGCATAAGTTTTTTTACAGAAATTATTTCTATTTCAAGTTCATCTTCAGGTATAGACATAGGAACAAAAACAGCAAAACCATTGTAATATCCTAATCCTTCTCCACCAAAGACTATTTTTATCAATTTTTATTTGTATAATATCAGCTACTTTTTAACATCTTATTCCTCAATTTCAAAAGTAAACTACTTCTTCAGTCACTTTCATTCCTTTGGCTTCCATATCTCTTTTAATTTTATCTAAGTCTAATTTACTGTCATAGTAAATAATTTTTATCTAAGTCTTTATCTAATTCTTCTAAAGTTTTCATTTGCAGCTTTTAATTGCTTTTCAAGTTCTGTAACTTCTCTTAAAGTTTGTATATTGAAAAAGCCAAATAAAGACAACAGCAATAAAAAGTAAGTAAAGCTAAGTATTTCATATTAATCTAAAATCCTTTCTAAAAATTCTAAGTTTAGAAGAGTGAGCTCTATTATTATTTTTTTAATTCATCTTCTACAGGTATTATAGGCTTTCTTGTAATAAGTTCAAATTTCTTTTACTCCACCACACATGCAAATAGGAATATCTTTTAGGACATTTACAAGCTGTTGCTAAAGTCTTTAAATTTATTTTTAACTATTCTATCTTCTAATGAGTGGAAAGTAATTATTCCTAATCTTCCTCCAACTTTTTAAAAGTTCAACAGCCTTAGACATTGCATTTTCTAAAACTTCTAATTCTCTATTGACTTCAATTCTGATAGCCTGAAAAAGTCTTTTTTTAGCAGGGTGCTTTGAAGCTCTTTCAGGATAGGCTCTTCTAATTAAAAGCAACTAATTCAAAAGTTGTTGTTATGAAGCTAGTTTTTCTATTTTCACAGATTAATTTTGCTATTTTTCTAGCAAATCTTTCTTCACCATATTCAAAAAAATTATTCTTGATAACTCTTCTTCAGAATAAGTATTAACTACATCATAAGCTGATAATTTTTTTGCTCTGTGTTCATTCTCATATCTAATTTTTACATCATATCTGTATGAGAAAACCTCTATCAGCCTCATCTAGTTGTTTAGAAGAAACACCTATATCCATAAGTATTCCGTCTACCTTATCAATTCCTGCCATATAGGCTAGAGTATCTATATTTTTCAAAAATTCCCTTTTTAGAACCTTCCATTTTAGAAGCATATTTTTTTCTAATCTCTTTTTGAATATTCTATTGCATTACTATCTTGATCTATAGATAGAAGAAGACCTTTATCGGATAATCTTTCTAATATTCCTTCAGAGTGACTTCCTCCTCCAAGAGTACAGTCTATATATACCATCAGGATTTATAACAAGATTATCTAAGGTTTCATAATACAAGACAGGGATATGATAATCATTTCCAATTTTTTTCCATAAAATCTCCATTTTTTTCATTATTAAATTATTAAAATTGGGGCTGTTGCAAAATTTCATAAAAAGTAAAAAAATAGTTCGTTACTGAGTAAATTTCCATTCGTAACTCACTTATTTTTTTACTTTAAGATTGAAATTTTAATTTTTTGCAACAGCCCTCTTATGATATTACCAAGTTAAAGCAATAATTATTTTGACTAAAATCTTTTTGTAAAAGCTTCTAAAAGTTAAAACTAGAAGCATTGGTGAAAAAGTCTATAGGTAAATCTATAAATTTATCTAAAAAGTCTTTAAATGGTTTTCAATATAGGGTCAGTTAAATTATATATAAGGTCAGTAAAAGTTATTATCCATTGGTATCCAAGATAAAAAAATTCTAATCATTATTAGTATGTAAACACACCAAATCATTCTATCTAATATTGTTATAAGTGAATATGTTAAAAGTGGCATAATCTCCTCTTTTCTATTGTTCTAAAAAATAATGTTTAGCCTTAAACGTATATTCCCAACCTGACCATATTGTTAAGATAACTGGAATCAACATCAAAACTTCAGCTATTGTAAAGAAATGCCCAGCTAGATTAAAAACCTATAGGATCCCTATAGCTAAAAGCAATTACAATAACAAGCATTTGGCTAGTTGTCTTATATTTTCCGAGATTCCCAGCTGCTATGATTTCTCCCTTGGCTGCCGCTAGTATTCTTATTCCACTGATTAGGAATTCACGTGCTAAGACAATGATAGACATCCAACCTGGAATATATTCTAGTTGCACAAATATTACAAGTGCAGAGATTACAAGTATCTTATCTGCAAGAGGATCCATAATTTTTCCAAAATCAGTTATAAGATTGTATTTTCTTGCAATATAACCATCAAAGAAATCAGTCAATGAGCAACAACAAATATCACAAGAGAAATCATTCTAAAAGATAAAACCAAGTTTACTTGAATCAGATGTTTGTAAAAACATTATAAAAGGGATAGCTAATATAAAATCTAATCATAGTCAATCTATTAGGTAAATTCATAAAACCCTCCGAAACTTAAAATTAAACTTTTTCTTACTTAAAGAGATTTTTCCACCTTCCATAGAAATAACTCTAACTTTGAAAACATCTCCAACTGAAAGTACATCTTCAACTTTTTCAACTCTTTCAGGGAGATTTCAGATATATGTAGTAAACCTTCTTTACCAGGTAAAATTTCCATAAATGCACCAAATTTCATTATAGAAACAACACGCCCTTCATAAACTTCATTGTATTCAACTTCTCTAACAAAAGAATCTATAAGTTTTAAAGTCTTTTTCTAAAACTTCAGCATCTTGAGCGAAAAACAGATACAAGTCCATCATCTGTTATATCAACAGTAGCACCTGTTTGATCTATGATACTCTTAATATTTTTTTCCACCTGGTCCAATAAGAACAGCAATCTTGTCTTTTGGAATAGTAATTTGTTGAATTCTAGGTACATTAGATTTTTAATTCAGCAGGTTTAGAAATTGTATTATTCATAAGTTCTAATATTTGTTGTCTAGCTTCATGAGCTTGATTTAAAGCAATTCTCATAATTTCTTCAGTTATACCTGTGATTTTAATATCCATTTGTAGAGCTGTGATACCAGATTTAGTACCAGCAACTTTAAAGTCCATGTCTCCTAAGTGGTCTTCAAGTCCCATTATATCTGTTAAAACAGTGAATTCTTCTCCTTCTTTGATAAGTCCCATAGCTATACCTGCAACATGTTCTTTTATAGGAACTCCAGCAGACATAAGTGATAATGAACCTCCACAGATAGAAGCTTGAGAAGATGAACCATTAGATTCTGTTATTTCAGAAACAACTCTTATAGTATAAGGGAAATTCTTCTTCACTAGGGATAACATATCTTAAAGCTCTTTCAGCAAGTGAACCATGTCCTAATTCTCTTCTTCCAGGTGAACCCATTCTTCCAACTTCTCCAACTGAGTATGGTGGGAAGTTATAGTGTAGATAGAATTTTTTATAATATTCTTTTTCTAAATCATCTATCAATTGTTCATCAGCTTTAGTTCCTAATGTAGTTATAGCAAGAGATTGAGTTTCTCCTCTTGTAAATAGTGCTGATCCATGTGGAATAGGTAAAACATTAATTTGAGCATCTAGAGGTCTAATTTCTGTAGTAGTTCTTCCATCAACTCTATGTTTATGATATAGTATAGCTTCTCTTACTAATTTTTTTCATTAAATCATGGTAGTAAGTTTTAAATTCAGTAATTACATCTTCTGGTAATTCTTCTTCAGGAACATCAGGATAATTTTTCTTCTACAAATTTATTCAATAGTTCTTCTTCTAAAGAATCAACAGCTTCTTCTCTATTTTTTTCTTACCTGTAGTTAATACAGCTTCTTGTAATCTTTTGTGTCCATTTGTATCGATGAAGTCTTTAACAAGTGGTAAAACTTCTTCTTTTGTAAATTCTATATTTTTCTTTTCCATATAATTTAGCAAAAAAACTTCTTGAAATTCACAGATTTTTTTGATGTTGTCATGTGCAAACATGATAGCTTTTAACATAGTTTCTTCATCTAATTCTTTTTGCTCCTGCTTCAACCATGTTTACAGCATCTTTTTGTTCCTGCAACAGAAAGGTCAAGTTCACTTTCTTCCAATTCAGCAGGAGAAGGATTTAAAATGAAATTCACCATTTTTGTATCCGACTGTAACCCCTGCAACAGGTCCCTAAGAATGGAATATCAGAAATCATAAGTGCAAGTGAAGAACCAATTATACCTAAGTAATCAGGTGTATTCACTTCATCATATGATAGAACTGTATTAACAATATGTACATCATAGTTGAAAACCTTCAGGAAACATTGGTCTTATTGGTCTATCAATAAGTCTAGCTATCAAAAGTAGCATTTGTTGAAGGTCTTCCTTCTCTTTTTGTTAAAACCTCCAGGAAATTTACCAGTAGAATAGAATTTTTCTACATAGTCAACAGTTAAAGGGAAAAAAAGTCAGCCCCTTTTCTAGCTTCTTTACTACGGTTAGCAGTAGATAAAATTACTGTATCACCGTATTGAATAACAATAGCTCCACTAGATTGTCTAGAGATTTTACCAGTAGAAACTTTTAAAGTTCTTCCAGCAAGCTCTAGCTCCATAATTTTTCATCAAACATTAAATTTTTCACTCCTTAAATCTTAATCGATATTTTTCTAGATAATTATATCACAGTAAACAAAAAAATACTATTCAATAATGTCAGCAACTTTTTAAATTTAAATAGTCAATTAATTTTTGTGAGAGATTTCTATTTGTAAACCTCTCAAACCTCCGCTTATTAAAAATAGTTTCATTGTCAGTAGCTGAATTGTGAATAAAGGCAGTATGTCTTTATAGCTATAGGAGAGCAACCTCCTCTTAAATAACCAGTCATAGAAAATAAATCTTTCATTGGTAACATTTCAACTTTTTTTACTTCCTGAAATTTTTGCTAATTTTTAAATCTAATTTTTCTAAACCTGGAATACAAGCTACAATCATTTCTTTCTTTTCGTTTAATAGAACCAAAGTTTTAAATATTCTTGTGATGTCCTCATTAGTTTTTATTGCTACTGACAAAGCATCTAAATGATCTTCGTCAACTTCATATTCTCTAACGATGTGTTCTATTTTGTGTGTTTCTAATTCTCTTATTGCATTTGTTTTTCATAATTTTTTTCACTATCCTATTTCTATTCTATTTTTACTATAATCAAAAATTAATGTTTTAATTTTGTCAGAGCACTTTTTAAGCAACTTTATTTTACCATATTTTCAAAATTTTTAAAAAGTTTTTATGTTGCTTTTACAAAACTATATATAAATAGTATAATAAATAAAAATTATACAGTATTTTTGACAAATTTATTATTAATTTTTTTATTATGAAGGAGAGTGTTCATGGCGAAAAATTTTTAAAGAATTATTTGATCCGAAAAGAATCAAAATGGGGTGGAATAAAGCTTACCTATGTTCTTAGCAGCATTAGTAGTTGTCGCAATAATGGTATATGTACCTTTTGGATTAGATAAAGAAGGAAACCCAGGAAGTTTTTTAAGACCTAACTTTTTAATTATGTTCTCAGCTTTAGCTATATTTGGTCTTTTTATTTGGAGAAATTGGTGATAGAATTCCTATTTGGGATGAGTATGTAGGTGGGGGAACTATCTTAGTTTTCTTTGTTGCAGCTGTATTTGGAACTTATGGATTAGTTCCTGAAAAATTTATGTCTGCTGTTGATGTCTTTTATAATAAACAGCCTGTTAATTTCTTAGAAATGTTTATACCTGCATTGATAGTTGGATCAGTTTTAACAGTTGACAGAAAGACTCTTATTAAGTCAATAAGTGGATATATACCTCTAATTATAGTTGGTGTATTTGGAGCTTCTGTTTGTGGTATGGCTGTAGGATTTATCTTTGGAAAAAAACTCCTCAAGATGTAATGATGAATTATGTTTTACCTATAATGGGTGGAGGAACTGGAGCAGGAGCTATACCTATGTCTGAAATGTGGTCTTCAAAAACTGGTAGACCTGCATCAGAATGGTTTGCTTTTTGCTATTTCTATTCTAAGTATAGCTAATGTTTTTGCAATAATAACAGGAGCATTATTAAAGAAATTAGGAGAAGTTAAACCTAATTTAACAGGTAATGGAGAATTAATTATAGATAATTCAAAAGAAGCTATAAGAGATAAAGAAGTTGAAGTTAAACCTGAACTTACAGATACAACTGCTGCATTTATCTTAACAGGTATATTATTGATGACAGCTCATATTTTAGGAGAACTTTGGTCAGCATTTGCAAAAAGTCATAATATAGATTTTGAATTACATCGTTTAGTATTTTTAATTCTTTTTAACTATGTTCTTAAATATTGCTAATGTAGTTCCTGATAGACTAAAAGCTGGAGCAAAAAGAATGCAAACTTTCTTCTCTAAGCATACAATTTGGATATTAATGGCGGCTGTTGGATTTACAACAGATGTAAAAGAAATAGGTGCTGCACTATTACCTTCTAATGTTTTAATTGCTTTAGCTATAGTATTTGGAGCAGTTGGATTTATTATGTTAGTTGCTAGAAAAATGAAATTCTATCCAATTGAAGCTGCTATCACTGCTGGACTTTGTATGGCAAACAGAGGAGGAGCAGGAGACGTTGCAGTTCTAGGAGCTGCTGATAGAATGGAACTTATGTCGTTTGCTCAAATATCTTCTCGTATAGGAGGAGCAATGATGCTAGTATTTGGTTCGGTACTATTTAGTATCTTTGCATCATAATTATAATTATTACAGTTAACCAGAAATTTAGCTATAATTCATTTAGAAAATAACTTAATTTAGATTAGGAGGACAGGAATGAACAAGATTAAAATTATGGAAACATGCCTAAGAGATGGACACCAATCACTTATGGCAACACGTATGACAACAGCTGAAATGTTACCAATAATTGAAAAAGTTAGACAGTGTTGGTTACCATTCATTAGAAATGTGGGGAGGAGCAACTTTTGATGCTGCCCTAAGATTTTTAAATGAAGATCCTTGGGAAAGATTAGAGAGATCAAAAAGAGAGTAAAAACACTAAACTTCAAATGTTATTAAGAGGTCAAAACCTATTAGGTTACCGTAACTATCCTGATGACATTGTTGAAAGATTTGTTAAAAAATCTATACAAAATGGTATTGATATAGTTCGTATATTTGATGCTTTAAATGATGTACGTAACTTAAAGACAGCTTGTGAAGCTACAAAAAAATATGGTGGACATGCACAACTTGCTATGAGTTATACTATAAGTCCTGTTCATACTATAGAATATTATAAAAAAATCTAGCTTTAGAAATGCAAGAAATAGGTGCAGACTCGATAGCTATAAAAGATATGTCTGGAATCTTATTACCAGAAGTTGCTTATGAATTAGTTAAAGCTTTAAAATCTGTTTTAAGAGTACCTGTAGAAGTTCATACTCATGCAACAGCAGGACTTGCAAGCATGACTTACCTTAGAGCTATTGAAGCAGGAGCCGACATAGTAGATACTGCTATATCTCCACTATCAGGAGGAACTTCTCAACCAGCTACAGAAAGCCTTGTTAGAACTTTACAAGGAACTGAAAGAGAAACAGGATTTGATTTAAATCTATTAAAAGAAATAGCAGAATATTTCAAACCTATAAGAGCTAAATATTTACAAGAAGGAATATTAAATCCTCAAGCTCTTATGACTGAACCAAGCATAGTTGAGTATCAATTACCAGGAGGAATGTTATCTAACTTCCTATCTCAACTAAAAATGCAAAAAGCAGAACACAAATATGAAGACGTTTTAAGAGAAATCCCAAGAGTAAGAGCAGATTTAGGATACCCACCTCTAGTTACTCCTTTAAGCCAAATGGTTGGGACTCAAGCTATATTCAACATCTTAACTGGACAAAGATATAAATTAATACCTAATGAAATAAAGAACTATGTAAGAGGTCTTTACGGTAAGAGTCCAGTGCCTATAACAGATGAAATAAAGAATACTATTATAGGAGCAGAAGAAGTATTTACAGGAAGACCAGCTGATAAATTAGCACCTGAATATGATAAGTTAGTTGAAGAAAGTAGAGAATTTGCAGAAGCGAAGAAGATGTATTATCTTATGCTCTTTTCCCTCAAGTTGCAAAGGATTTCTTAATAAAAAAATATGAAAATGAATAATAAAAATATTGCTACTTTGGCAACAAAAGCTCTATTATATGAGGTTAGTATAAGCCCAAAAGCAGGACTTGTTAGTCGTCTTAGTAATGGTTCGCATAAAGACATGAATTTTTATATATTTATTGATTCAAGTTTGGCTACTACATAACTATTTCTTGAATTGCTTTGATTACGGACAAGAGAAACTTTTTTCTTGTCCTGATTTTTTTAAAGACTTAAGAGAAGTTGGAAAAGTAGCAGAAAAAGAAATGTATGAAGCTACAAAGGGTATCAACACTCATAAGGGAACTATTTTTTCTATGGGGATTTTACTTGCTGTTTTAGGTGTACATTTAAAAAGAAAAATAAAGAGATTGACCTAAAAAGTTTTAAGTGAAAAGATAAAAGAGATGTGTAAGCCACTTTTTAAATGAGTTGGAAGCTACCAAAAAATATTTCTACCTATGGAGAAAAAGCATACAAGGAATATCATTTTACAGGTGCAAGAGGACTTGCTATTTCTGGCTATGAAATAGTTTTGCTAGATGGTATCAATAAGTTAAAAAGATTTTTGTAAGACTTTAGATTTTTGAAACAGCTTGTATACTTTTTGTTATTTTACTATATGTCTGTTTTTAGATGACACAAATATAGTAAATAGAGCAAGTATTACAACGCTTAAAGAAGTTCAAATCTTATCTAAGGAGTTTTTTTGAAGAAAAATAAAAAACATTAGAAAAAGAAAAAATATTAAAAACTCAATGTCAAAATTAAATGATATTTTCATAGAAAAAAATATAAGTGCTGGTGGCAGTGCAGATTTACTAATTTTTGACAATTTTTATACATTTATTAATAGATGAAGAGTAATTTACACGAAGTTAAGGAGGTAATTATGGTTTTAAAAACTGTTGGTATTGCTGGAACGTTAGAATCAAGTGATGCTATGATAACTGTTGAACCTGCCAATGAAGGTGGGATCGTTATTGATGTTTCAAGCTCAGTAAAAAGACAATTTGGTAGACAAATTACAGAAACTGTGCTTAACACTATAAAGGAATTAGGAGTTGAAAATGCTTCTGTTAAAGTTGTAGATAAGGGTGCATTAAATTATGCTCTTATAGCAAGAACTAAGGCTGCAGTATACAGAGCTGCTGAATCTAAAGAATATAAATTTTAGGAGGAATTATGTCAATTAGAGATAGATTAAGAAGAACAATGATGTTTCTACCTGGAAACAATCCGTCAATGATTACAGATGCTCATATCTATAAACCAGACTCTATAATGATTGACTTAGAAGATGCAGTAAGTGTAAATCAAAAAGATGCTGCTAGATTTTTAGTTTCTGAAGCATTAAAAGCTATAGATTACAAAACAACTGAAAGAGTTGTAAGAGTAAACGGACTTGACACTCCATTTGGAGCAGATGACATAAGAGCAATAGTAAAAGCTGGAGTAGATGTAATAAGACTTCCTAAGACTTCTGGATAATCCAGATGAAATAGTTGCTGTGGATAAACTTATCACAGAAGTTGAAAGAGAAATTGGTAAAGAAGGAGAAACTTTACTAATGGCAGCTATTGAAAGTGCTGCAGGAATTATGAATGTTAAAGAAATAGCTCTTGCAAGTAAAAGACTTATGGGAATAGCTCTAGGAGCAGAAGACTATGTTACTAACTTAAAGACTTCTAGAAGTAAACATGGTTGGGAACTATACTATGCAAGAGAAGCAATAGTTCTTGCTGCAAGAAATGCAGGAATTTATTGTTTTGACACTGTTTATTCAGATGTTAATAACATAGAAGGTTTTAGAGATGAAGTACAATTCATTAAAGATTTAGGATTTGATGGAAAATCTTGTATACATCCTAAACAAGTTAGAATAGTACATGAAATTTATACACCTAGCCAAAAAGAAATTGAAAAATCAATCAGAATTATAAATGGAGCAAAAGAAGCTGAAGCTAAGGGTTCAGGAGTTATATCTGTTGATGGTAAAATGGTTGATAATCCAATTATTATGAGAGCTCAAAGAGTGCTAGACTTAGCAAAAGCTAGTGGGATTTATAAGGAGGACTAATCATGAAATTTAATAAAAATGCAGTTGGTAGAGAAATTCCTGAATACTTAGAAGGAATTGGAGAATTAGTTCCTTTTAAAGGTGTTGACGCAATAAAACCGACAAAAAATAAAGCTGGAGCAAAATTAAGAATGAGAATTCAAGATGAAAAGAAACTTGTTGCCAGCATAGAAGAAGCAATTAAAAAATCAGGATTAAAAGATGGAATGACTATATCTTTCCACCACCATATGAGAAATGGAGACACAGTAGTTAATAGAGTTCTAGATATAATCTCTAAAATGGGAATTAAAGATTTAACTTTAGCTCCAAGTTCATTATCACCTTGTCATGCTCCTGTTGTTGACCACATAAAGAGTGGAGTTGTTACAGGAATCCAATCAAGTGGACTTCGTGAACCTTTAGGAGATGAAATTTCAAAAGGTATACTTAAGAAACCTGTTATCATAAGAAGCCATGGTGGAAGAGCAAGAGCTATTGAAGATGGAGAATTACATATAGATGTAGCTTTTATTGCAGCACCTAGTTGTGATGAAATGGGAAATATGAATGGTAGAACTGGTAAAAGTGCTTGTGGATCTATGGGATATGCAATAGTTGACGCTCAATATGCTGATTATGTTATAGCTATCACAGATAATTTAGTTCCTTTCCCTAATTCGCCAGCAAGTATAGACCAAACTTTAGTAGATGCTGTGGTTGTTGTTGATGAAATTGGAGATCCTAAAAAAATAGTTTCAGGAGCCATAAGATTTTCTGATAACCCAAGAGATTTATTAATAGCTCAAAAATGCAGTTAAAGTTATTATAAACTCTGGATACTTTAAAGATGGATTTGTTTATCAAACAGGAGCTGCAGGAGCAAGTTTAGCAGTTACAAGTCTTTTTAAGAGAAGAAATGATAAAGCAAAACATAAAGGCTTCTTTAGGACTAGGAGGAATAACTTCTCAATTAGTTGGACTTCTTGAAGAAGGACTTATGAGTGCACTATATGATACTCAATGTTTCGACTTAGATGCAGTAAGATCTATAAAAGAAAATGAAAGACATATTGAAATTACAGCTTCTCAATATGCTAATCCTAATACTTCAGGACCTGCTGTAAATGATTTAACTTTTGTAATGTTAGGAGCATTAGAAATAGATAAAGACTTCAATGTAAACGTTATGACTAAGTCAGACGGTACTATAAACCAAGCAGTTGGAGGACACCAAGATACAGCTGCAGGAGCAAAAATTAGTGTAATATTAGCACCTCTTATGAGAGCAAGAATCCCTATAATAGTAGATAAGGTTACAACTGTATGTACTCCAGGAGAAGCAGTAGATGTTATTTGTACTGACTATGGAATAGTAGTAAATCCTAGAAGAAAAGATTTGATAGAAACTTTAACAAAAGCTGGGGTTGAATTAAAAACTATTGAAGAAATGAAAGAAATGGCAGAACAATTAACTGGTAAACCTGATCCTGTTGAATTCACTGATGAAATTGTTGGTGTAGTTGAATATAGAGATGGTTCTATCATAGATGTTATCAAAAAGTAAAAAGAATAAAACTAAATAGTAATAATAAAAAGAATGACACTGAAAAATAATTTTGTTTTTGGTGTCATTTTTTTATTGAAAAAAACTAGAAAAAGCTTGTAAAATTGTACAAAAATAGTAAAATTAAATAAGAACTAAAAACGTTCGATATAAAGAAATTAAATATGATTAAAATAAAAGAGGGATATATTACTACAAAAGTTGGACTTAATATAGATGGGTCTAATTTTAGACTTGTAAAATATCCTTTTTAATTAAAAATTATTTAAGGGCAGGGTAAAATCTTATGGATATCAAAATAGAAGAAACAGAGGATAGTTTAAAAATTATAAAAAGTTGTAAAGAAGAATTGAAATGGGCATTTATAATCGGAATTATTTGTAATGCTTTGTATCCTTTATCCTATTTTAAAAGATAACACCAGGAGAATATTATTTTTGGATTTTTACTTTTTATACTCCAATTTTTAATAATTGAAGGTATATTTTTGTCATAGATTTTTTTATGAATTAATTTTTTTATAAAAGGGATTATATTTATTTACTAGGAAGTTTTAAAAACCAGATATACATAATGCAAAAAAATTCTAGTTGAAAATATTGTGGAAATATTTGCTAAAAAATTCAATGATTCGTTCTATTAATGAGTCATAATATTTTTTTAAAGAAAGAAAAAACTATAAAAAAATCACCCAAATTATAAAATACATTTCTATTTTAGAAATGAAACTGAAGAATATTATGGCTGGGGATATGAAATAACTATGGAGGAAGCAGAAGAAGTTGAAAAGAAGATAAAGGAATTTTTGAAGAAACATAATGATATTGAACTTAAGTAATTAGTCATCAATAAGGAAGAGATATATGATAACTTTAGAAGATTTTAAAAATAATAATTTAAAAATTAACTGGAAAGTAATTGATATTGGATGTTTAGGAAGTGAAATATTTAAAAACGAATTAAGCTATGATGATATACTGAATTTTTTTCATTAGAAAAAAATTTGATGAAAAATAAATTAATTTTAAGAATAGTAGGAAGTGATAGAGATGAATACCAAGAAATAGGGTATCTAGTCCAAGAACTTGCTAATATGGAAAAATCTGAATATAAAATTAGCATTTGAAAAAAATGGAAATTAGTATATATAAAGAAAAATTTTCCAAAATTAAATAAAAAATGTCATACAAGGGCTTATAGAATTAAATGATCTTTGGGTTAAATTGGATTTTCCAGAAGATAGTCCCTATATTCTTCAAGGAGTAAAAAAATAATATTTCTCCACAAGAATATTATACTGAAGAAAAATTATATATTTGTATAACAGACATTTAGATTGGATTAGAGATAAAAAGTGATTATCTAAATGGAAAGTAAATATGGAATAAAGTAGGTGAGATTGAAGATAAGTTTTATACTTTTTGGAGTCTGTTTAGATGGAAAAATAAAGAAAAAAGTAAGAAAAAAATATTAAAAATATAGTGAAACAAAGGCCTATTTACAAAACTTAATTAATATCACTAATTTTTAGTGAAGTCAGTGAAAATAAAGATTATGACTAGGAGATTTTTCAATGAAAACTGTAACTAAAAGAGAAGATTTTACTTACATTGTTTATGATGAAGAATTATTTAGAAAACATCATACAATTTTGAATTTTCACCTACTTCTATTGTTTTTTTAATTACCCTATACATTCTTTTTATTTAAAAACTGCTGAAATTTACAATTATTTATGGATTATTTTTTTTATGTGCTTTTTATTATTTCTTATAGATTAGAACCTTATTTATCTAAAATAAAAAATTATTTTTATAGAGATAGAATTGAGATAAAAAGAGAAAAAAACAAGACTATATCTGTATTCAGAAATTAAGGAAATAAAATATAGTAAAAAAATGGGTAAATAGGGAAGGAGAGATATCTTTTATCAAAATAATGAAGAATAATGGAAAGATTTATGAGCCTATAAGAGGGAATTCGAAAAAGAAATAATAGAAATTTTTTTACTATTATCAAGAATAACCATGAAGAATGGAGAATAAAAAAATGATGAAAGTTGTAACAAATAAAATTAAGAATATTGATGAGTATTCTATAACAAGATACTCAATATCAGGAATAATTCTAAAAACTGTAATTTTTATTATCTTATATATTATATATATCTATTTGGGAAATGTATAACTTTGAAGAAGCTTTTATCAAATAAAATGAGAATAAAATTTATTATTGGGAGTCTTCCATTTTTATCTTTGTTTATTTAGAAGCAATTTTAGGCTCTTCTAAAGAAATCCTATTTATAAAAGAAGATTACCTAATTTTGAAAAAAATATATTATTTTTTTGTTACTACTCAAAAAGCAATAAAATTAGAAGATATAAGGAAAATATATTGTGAAAAAATAAAAATTATCTATTTTTTTCAACAGATTTATTAAAAAAATATAAAATTCAGAGTAAAAGAAAATGAATTTGAAGATAAAAATGTATGCTTTTGGATATAAACTAAGTGAACATGAAAGTGCTGAAATTACAAATGAAATTGAAGAATATATAAAAAGTAAAAAATGTAGAAAAAAAGAAAATTTAAGTGAGAAATATAATTCTTCATTAGATGAAAGATATAATTATATTTTTAAATAAAATACTTGATGATGAAAAACTATTTATATCTGAAAAAGATAATAATTTTGTAATCAATGGAGATAGTGAAGCAATAAAAAATAGAAATATTCAAAGATATGAATTTTGAAGAAATAGATTTCTATGTTTTTCTATGTAAATTATCTATCTAAAAAGAATATGAAAAATAAGAAAGTTTTTAGTAGGATATAATGGAGTTGATGGAAAAGAAGTAACTATGTCAAAATTTAAGGAAGATATAAATGAGATAAGAGATAGTAGAAGCAGATATGGGAGGAAGTTAAAAAAATAAATGAAAAAGTAAAAAAATGATAGTCAACCTTTTATTCTGTATATAATACCTATGTTTATTCTTCCCTTTGCAGGCTTTTTGTAGGATTATGCTTTTTATGCTATCTTATCATCATTTGATAAAAATTAATTTTTGGCTCAATATACGGAATATTACTTTCAGTTATTTTTTTCTATGTAATAGTAAGAGGACTAAAAAAATGGAATATTGTATTTTATCCCAAGAGAAGAATGTTATATTGAAGATGATAATCTGATTTATAGAAGGATTTTTTTCTATGTAAATTCATTTTTAAGGAATTAAGAATACGAATATTAGATATTGAAAACATTATAGATAAAGGCTGTAAAATTCCTAAAGTATCTACTCGTAGTTTAGTACTGGCAACCTTTTTAAACCTTATGAAAGAATATTGATAAAAACGAAAGTCAGGGAAAGAATATAAAAATATTTGTTGATGCTGATCCATATACATTTAGAAATGATGATGATAATAAATTTATAAGGACTTATAACGAATTAAAAGAAATGGTTATAGAAGAACAGAGTAAATTATCCTTTAATAAAAAATTTAACTCAAAAAAATAGTTGTGAAGGAGTCGACTTTATGATAAGTATAACAGAAAAAAATAATAAAATATATATAGTTCAAGATAGTGGAGAAAAATAAAAAAAGTTCAGGGAGTGGAATGCTTTTTATATTTGTTTTTAACTTTAATAGTGAGATTAGTACTTTTAGAGAATCCTGACAGTATTTTCTTTATTTATTGTTTTTATATTTTTGTTTCTTATACATTTAATCTTAGTAAACTCTATCTTAAGAAAAACTCAAATTATATTAGATTTAGATGAAAGAAATATAATAACAAAAAAAGAAATATTTAACTTTAAAAAAATATAATAAAAATAGATATAAAAGAAAATTACTTTAAAGAGTCTGTTGTAAGTTATGGAGTAGAAATTTATTATGACAAAAAAGCAAAAAAATTACTTTTTAACACTTGTTTAGAAAAATGAAGCAATAGAAATAATTAAAACTTTAAAAAATATTTATAAAAGGTGAAAAAGATGAAAAAAATATAGTAAATACTTCAGAGGATAATAATAAAACTAAGGAGTAGATTTTTATGATAAGTATAACAGAAAAAATAATAAAATATATATAGTTCAAGATAGTGGAGATATGAAAAATCTTTAGCTAGTGAAATATTAATACTTCTTTTAGTTACTTTAGCTATGAGATTAGTATATTTAGATAGCTATGAAACTAATGGATTCCTCTACTTATTTATCTTTTTCTTTAAAGATATACTTATCTTAAGAAAAACTAAGATTATATTAGATTTAGATGAAAGAAATATAATAGCTAAAAAGATAACTTTTAATTTTTAAAAAGATAGATAAAATAGATATAAAAAGATTGGCTATCTACCTGTAAGTTATGGAGTAGAAATTTATTATGACAAAAAGCAAAAATTACTTTTTAACACTTGTTTAGAAAATGAAGCAATAGAAATAATTAAAACTTTAAAAAATGTTTGTAAAAGGTGAAGAAGATGAAAAAAATATAGTAAATATTTTCAGAGGATAATAATAAAACTATAGTTACTAGATATCTAAAAGAGAATTTTCTAATGAAAAAGTAAATTTTTATTCTTTTATATTCTATTTATTTAATTTATGTAAGAATATATATCTATAAATTTAATCTAGATATTTCTTTGATGAAGAAGGTTTCACTAGAAACATCTTTTTCATTTTTAGTGTTGTATTTTTATCATTTTACTTGTCAAATCTAAGAAATAATGATACTAGAGAAAGAAGAAATTATAATAAAAAAATTTTTTTACTTTTTATTTGTTATCAAACAAATAAAAATAAAAAGTAAGTGATATAAAGAGTATTTATTATGAAACAAATAGCTTAACAGGTAAATTTAACATATTTGTAGATATGACAAAAAAATTTAAAGATAAGGACAAAATTTAAAGAGTTTGAAGATAAGATTTATTATTTTTGGAATTAATTTAAGTGAAGAAGAATATAAAGAAATTGCAGGAAAAAAATTTTAAATTGTACTGATAAAATAAATGTTCTTTTTATAGAATGAAGAAAAAACACTATAAGGTGATTTATGATGTTAAATAATAAAGAAAAACTGATAGAGTTAATAGAATTGATAGAATTTGGAGATGAAATAAAAAGAAATTATAAATTTATGGGATCCAATGGGGCTAATGGACTTTTTGTCCAGAAGATGAATATGAAACAGAAGTAAAAAGGAATAGGAAATTTAGTAGTAAATAATAAAAAAATATAGATAAAAAAACATTAGCTCAAGAGATAAAAAAATATTTGAACATTATTTTCTCAAATGAATATAAGTCAAAAACAAGAGATTGAAGAGGATATAGCAAGTAAGATTATAGAAAAAAAGTAAAGAATATAAATTAAATTTTATTCTACCTAATTATTATGATACTAAAAAAATTATTTTTCAAAAAATCAAAAAGAAGTAGATATTTATATTAATTTGTGTATAAAAATTAATAAAATTATAAATCTATGGGATCCTTTAAAAAAATAATGGATGTTTCTTTTTAGCAATGAATATTCTTATGAAATAAATAGAATTATAGAGAATTATCAAAAAAATATATCTGCTCAAGATTTAGCTGAAAAAAATAAATAAAATTTTTTTAAAAACATATATAACGAGTTATATGAAATAGAAAAAAATGAAGAAATTAAAATAGCTAGAAAAAAATTCTTAAAAGTATACAAAATAGAAGAAGGAAGAGGTATATGATAACTTTAGAGGATTTTAAAAATAATATTTCTCACAAGAATATTATACTGAAGAAAATTATATATATTTGTATAACAGACATTTAGATTGGATTAGAGATAAAAGCAATTATCTAAATGGGAAATAAATTTAGAACAAAATAGGTGAGAAAAATGCAAACTATAACAAGAATTGAAGAAGATACGTATATTATGAAAAAAATTATGAATTTTTATTTAGAGCAGGTTATTTTTGCTGTATATTTTATGATTAATTTATTGAATACGTTTTTCTATGATATTTTCAAATACAAGTTATAAATATGGATATGTGATTTTAATACTTTTCTTCCCTATTACTTTTTGTATTTAATAAATATGTTTTTAAAAAACTTTTATTTATTTTTAAAAAAGATAAGCTAGAAATCCAAGAAATATGGTCAACTGAACCTCTACGACTGAAGTCATGAGGTTCCTAAGTACTATTTAGTTTCTTTTTGAATATCTAGTATTCAAATACTAGCTAATTTCCTTAAGACTTTAATGGACAAACTCTCCGTTGAGAATATTTACGTCCTATTGGCTCGGTTCAAAAACCATTTAATTTTGGCAGTGAATATTTTACGAGGTTACTGCATTTTCTAACCTCAACCTTATATATTCAGTTTCCAAAGTTCTTAAATGTATTATACTCTAAAATTAGTAAAATTACAAATTTTAGAGCAACATTTTCAATGTTGGTGTTATTCATCTCACGGCTAAAAGCTACGAGTGTTCTAACACATTAATAAAATTGTGTAAGAAACTTTATAATGAAGTAAAAATTGAAATAATATTATTACCTAAATTAAGTTATCTAATTCCAGGGATATACAGAATACACATGTATATATTAGGAATATTTATATTAATAATTTTAAAAAATAAAATATATATATTAAAGAAGTTTTTCTTTTGATATATTATGAAACTTTATTAGTGAATGCTGTAGTTGTATTAATTGAGTTAATATATTATCTGTTCAATCAAGAACTTTTTCATTGATACAATTAATGAAAAAATTTTTGAGTTATATAAAAATATGCCATTAGAATTTTATTTTTAAAAAATAAAAAGAATAAATTATTAAATGATACTCTAAGAGTGTAATCTTTGTGTGGGAGAACGAGATGAAGATAAAGATAATAAAAAGAGAAAAAATATTTAAGAATAGAAAAAATATTAAAAAAAGAATTTATCATAAGAACACTAATATTTTTTTTAATAGTTTTGTATTTTTTTATAAATTCATTTATAAAATATGGAATATTAACAGTGGGAATGTCGATATTTTGTTTTCCAGTTATATTTTTATTTTATTTAAGATTTATATTAAAATGTAGCTATGAAATTTTAATAATAAAAAGATATAATAAAGCTCTTATATTTCTAAAAATTATTGTATAAATAAATCTAAATTTAAAAAAATCTAAATAAAAAAATTTGAAATTTCTAATTTAGAAAAAAATATATTTTAAAGAATATCCTATATGGGCTATAGTGAGGGAGTTAAATATGAAGAAAAATCCATATTTTAAACTTCATTTTAAATTAAAAGATGGAGAGCAATTTGATTTTTGGTTTAATTCTAAATAATAATGAAGCAAAAAGAAATATTAAGAGAAGTGAAAGAATTTTTAAATATAAATAAGCTCACATAGGAAGTGATAGAACAGTATGGAAATACGAATAACTAAAAACAGAAAATTATTTAAAAAAATTGAAAAATAGCTAAAAAGAACTATTAATAAGGATAATAATATTTCTTTTAATAGTATTTTATTTCTTTATTACTACATACAAAAATATGGGAGAATAACAATATTTTTGGCTTTTATTGATTTTTCCAGTAGGAGCATCTTTTTATTTGGCTTTTATATCAAATTATCCTTATGAAGTGCTTATTATTAAAAAAATGGGAAAATGATCAGATATGTATCACTCTTCTATAGACATTTAAAATTTTGTAAATTATTTAATTTTTTTACAAGTTTATGATATTGATAATTTAAAAATATATTTATTTTAAAAATACTACAGAAATTTTGGTAATTAAAAGCTATAAAAAGAACAGAAAGTCCATATCATAAAATTCACTTAACTTTTAAAGATAAAAGTTATACTGCATTTGGAATGAAACTAAAAGATGAAGTGGCAAAGGATATAGTATTGACAATTAATAAGTTTTTAGAAAAATATATAAAAGAAAAACAAAATAAAAAGATTGACATTAACAGAAAAGAAAATTTAAGTGAGAAATATAATTATCCATTAGATGAAAGATATAATTATATTTTTAAATAAAATACTTTGATGAGGAAAAATTATTTATATCTGAAAAAGACAATAATTTCATAATTAATGGAGATAGTGAAGCGATAAAAGATTTAGAAATATTCAAAGATATGAATTTTTGAAGAAATAGATTTCTATATTTTTCATGTAAATTATCTATCTAAAAAGAATATGAAAAATAAGAAAGTCTTAGTAGGATACAATGGTGTTAATGGAAAAAAGTAACTATGTCAAAGTTTAAGGAAGATATAAATGAGATTAGAGATAATAGAAGTACATTTAAAAATTAATAATATTTAAGGAATAAGATTATAGAGATAAAAAAATATTTTTGGAAAAGGAATAGAAAAATATGGAAATAGAAAAATACAAAAAGAAGCTACAGTTATCGAATTAAAAACAATAGTGTATTTATAGGTGTGTATATAGTTCCATTATTTATAATAGTACCATTAATTATTTCAAAGATAACAGTTCAATCTATTATAATGTCTTTAATTGTTTTTACTTATCTAAATATTGGAAATTATATAGCTATGAGAAATATAGGTAGTATAGAAACTATAACCCTAAAAAAATGAAAGTCTTATAATAAGAAGATTAAAGAGAAAATAAAAAAATCACTTATGAAAAAGAAATATTTTTGATAAGATTTTAAAAAATATATTATCAAGAAATTTTTCTAGGGTTTCATAAAAAGAAACTTTAATTTTGATGTGAAGAGAACATTAAAAAATAAAAACATATTTTTGTATATACTCATTTGGATATAAGATGTCCTATGAAGATTTTTAAAAAATAAATAGTATTATTGAAGAAAAAAATAAAGGAACATAAAAATTATATAAAAAGAAAAAACCAAGATAAAAAGTCTTAGTAGGATATAATGGGGTTGATGGAAAAGAAGTAACTATGTCAAAGTTAAATGAAGATATAAATGAGATAAGAGATAGTAGAAGTATATATGGGAGGGAGGGAAGTTAAAAATAAAATGAAAAAAAGTAAAAAAATGATAGTCAACCTTTTTATTTTGTATATAATACCTATGTTTGTTCTTCCCTTTTGCAGCTTTTTATGGGATTATGTTTTTATATTAGTTTATTAGTATTTGATGGAATTAATTTTTGGTCAATATATGGGACATTACTTCAACTATTATTCTCTATTTAATAATGAGAGCGATAAAAATGGAATATTATATTTTATCCCAAGAGAAGAATGTTATGTTGAAGAAAAATTAATTTATAAAAGAATTTTGTTTAATAAACTCATTTTAAAGAAATAAAAGTTCCATTATTAGATATTCAGGATATTATAGACAAAAGGCTCTAAAATTCCTAAAGCATATGCCAATAGCTCTAATCCTTTAAATTATATAACAATTTTTAAACCTTATGAAAGAATATTAATTAAAATGAAAATCAGGGAAGGAGTATAAGATATTTGTTGATGCTGATCCATATTCATTTTCACAAAAATTACGATAATAATAAATTTATAAAAACTATAATGAATTAAAAAGAAATGGTTATAGAAGAACAAAATAAATTATTCTTTAATCAAAAATTGAGAATTTAAATGAGAAATATAACTCTCAATTAGATGAAAAGATATGATTTCATTTTAAAATCAAATTATTGAGGAAGAAATATTATTTATAGCTAAAAAGATAACAACTATATAGTTAATGGAAGTTATGATGCAATTGAATATTTAGAAATATTTAAAAATATATTTTTGAAGAAGTAGAATTAGACACTTTTTATTCTTATGTACTTTCTAAAAAGAAAACCAAGATAAAAAAAGTTTTAGTAGGGTATAATGGAATTGATGGGAAAGAAATAACAATGTCAAAATTTAAGGAAGATATAAATGAGATGAGAGATAGTAGAAGTACATTAAAGAAAAAGCTAAAGAGAAATAGACTTAAATCTGGCTTTACAAAAATAAATTGGTAAAAAAATTGCTAATATTAAAAAGTAAAAATACCAAAAGTTGATGGAGATATTTATGATTAGGAGTAAAAATGGAAGTAAAATATAACATTAGGTATTTAATGGAAGATAATGAATTTGATTTTATTGAACTTAAATTATCTTCAAACTCTCTCAATAAAAAGAAATTCAAGTATTAAAAAGAAAATGGAATTGAGCATAAATATTTAGAAAATAATGAAATAATATTAATAATAAAATCATTTTATTCTTACTTTGTTGAAATAGATGGAGAGAATAGAGTATTTTTTTGAAAAAAACAGAACATTATTCTAAATATTTAAAAAGACATTTCTTCATTAAGATCAGAGGCAGAAATAAATAAAAATCAGTAATTTAGTAATATCAAAAGAAGGAGTAAGGGTTGAAATAGAGGTATGAATATGAAATTAGATAATATAGTAATAGATAGTTTAGAATATAAAAATTCATTGTTATATATTTTTTTATAAAAAAATTATTATGGATATGAAAAATATTTTAATAAAGTATTAATTCTAAAAGATGTCAAAAATTTTACTTATACAATAGAAGAGTTAGCTTATCATACTGAGATGTATGGATTTCTTAATGAATTAGAACTAGAAGCCTTTTACTAGAGTATTTTATAGAAATAAAAAAATTGAACAAGTTATACATTTTTGATGCTAATTACAGTGTGACAATTATAGAATTTTCTAAAAAATGAATTGGAGAAATCAAAAAGGTGATGAGATGAAAGACAAATATAAAAATTTATGAATTATATCAGAACACTCGCAACTCTAACACTCGTAGGCTGTCAGTCGTGAGAGGTTCAGAATGAGAATTCTAAGGAATTAACATATGTTAAATCTACAGATATTGGAATAGGTCTGGGAACTATAGGAGTTGGAGGAGCTGGAAGAACATTAAAAGCAGCACCTCCATTAGATGAGTATTTTAGTGTGGACAGTACAATTATAACTCATAATGAAGACATGACAAAAATTTAGAAAAGAAATAGAAAAAAACATAGAATATAATTTAGATGAAATATCCAAATTAGCAAAAAGACCCAGAAACTGCTGTAAAAATAGTTATAAATTAAATAAGATTTCAAAAAAATTAATAGATGATGTAAATAGGTTAAGAAAAATGATAGAGATGAAAAACTTCAAATAACAAAGAAATAGAAATAATAATTAGTCATCATAAATATATAAGAAAAGTCCAATTTTCCTTATTATATGGCTAATCATTCCTAGTATTGTAATAGTTTTAATTAGTTACTCCTTTTTTACTAATGTTTATAGCTGAAATATTTATTCTATTAACTTCTATTATAAATTATTATTATTTTAGAAAATCTATTGTTGCATTAGAAAAAAATTAATTATAAAAGGAGGATACATTAATTATCCAAGATATAAACAATTATGGAGTTATAATATTTAATAAAGAAATTAATTTTAATAATATAAAAAGAAATATTTTTAAAAGATTCTTTTAAGTGCATATTTTTTTCATCAGGAGGAGGAATGAGAAAATAGAAAATTTTTGAAAATAAGAACTTTCAATGAACTATTTTTCATTTGGGATTTTAATAGATAGAAATGAATATAATCAAATAAAAAGCAATTATTCAAAAAGAAATTTTATACTAAATTTAACAATATCTAGTAGAAGTTCCTACTTCTATAGTAGGGAATAATTGCTTTTTACATCATCAGAGTTAGCTGAGAAGATTATACTCGTTTAGAAGATAAAGAACAATTAAAAAAATACAGAGATAGAATTTACTATAATGGCTACAGGGTAGTTAGTATATCAGAAGATGGATGACTAAATTAGATTTTAATGATACATTACCTGATGAAAATGAAATAGCATTAATAGCAGGAATTTCAAGAGTAGAGCAGTGAAAAATAGAAGAACCTATAAAAGTTCCTAATAAGAAGTAAAAAATGGAGAAATGAAATTTATAGAAGGAGCAAAAATGGAAGTAAAAAGTAAATTACTTTTTGGCTTAGATGAATATCAAAATGAAGATAGTTTAGCCATTATAGAATTTTCTATTTTTAAATATAACAAAAGAATGAGAAAAATATTAGAAAAATTTGATAATCATTATGTGAGTTTAAGAAATGATGAAAACAAAATTATTATAAAAATTACACATTTTACTTTGTAGAAATAGATGGAAAAACAATGGAATTTTTAGAAAAACTAAAATTATTATGAATTTTTAAAAAGAGATTTAGTCTATAAAGAGACTAAAAAACTAAAAATTTAGTTATTTCTAAAGATGGAATAAGGGCAGAATTTATATTTTTATGGAATAGAGAGGCTTAAATGAAATTTCAAAATATTTTAACAACTAATCTTGATATAAAAAATGAAAATTTTATATGTTTATTTTTAGACATTATTACATAAAGGATAAATATTACAATAAAATATTAAAATTAAAAAAATGTAAAAATTCACTCATTTTTGTCAGAATTTTTATATAACTTTTTACCAGAATTTTCTGAAGTTGAAGAAGAATTAAGAATTCATTTTTCAAAACCATTTTACAAAAAATAAAAAAAGAAAACAATTATATATATTTGATAGAACTGAAACATTTGTGATGATAGAGTTCAAAAGATTAAGAGTAAAAATAGGTAATGTAGGAACTGCTTTTAATAAGTAAAAGATGAAACAAAAGGAGGTTTACTAGAAAGATAATAGCTAATTATTCAGGAGATAAATTAGAAGATAGAACAAAAAGCTATGGTAGCTAAAGAAGTAACAGAAGATATCCTAGTAGCAAGTAAGAAATAATCCGAATGTAATAACAGGGTAGAAGTAGAATATTTAAAATTTAAAAGATTTACTCCTGGTACTGAACAAAAGAATAAGAATAGAAAAGTAGTAGGTGATAAAAATGAAAATTATATAATAATATTTTTGATTTTATTTTTATTTTTATTAATTGATTTAGAAATATTAAATAAAATAGGGATAAATAAAGAGTTAGAAATAGCTACTAGTACAGTTATTTTACAGTTTTTAAAACCATCTTTGTTGTATTTTTATATAGAAAAAGAAATATTTTTAGAAATTATATTTATAGAGTACTAATTTTGTTATTAAAGCATACCAATATTTTACTATTTTTACTCTCTTCCAGATGGACTAATATATAGAACTTTTATTTATAGCATCTTTCCATTTATGTTTATATGTGTTAGATTTATAAAATTATCAAAACAATATATTTTTACTAAAATTTGTTTTAACATTTTTGTATGAATTTATAATGTTTTTATTTTATTCTTTTTAGATTTTTGAATAGGAGAGGGATTATGTGGAAAATATTTTTAAAAACAAGAGCAATCTATTATTTATCGCATTTTAGCTTTAATAGGGATTTTATTACATTTGAAAAGGAATAAATTCAAATATAAATTCTTTATATTAATAATGTTAGGGTATGAATATTTTTATAAATTTTAATAATCATAGAGTAGAAATATTAACAACTGTATAATTACAATATATTTATAAATAATCTTGTACTATAAATTATAAAATTTCAATAGAGATATGTCAGGATTAGATCCAGGAAGTAATACAATTATTGATGGTAAAGTATTTAAAAAAATAAAAGCTTGATAGATAAAAATAATATAAAAATTATATTATAGACATGATGTAAATATTAATAAGAAATACCAAAAAAGATAATTGAAAAAGTAGGGAGAGGATTTTATTTAAGAATTCTCCTGAAATAAGGAGTTTTTAAATGAAAAGAAGTATAGGATATTATTTTTAATTGTTATAAAATTTTTCTAATATCTTGCTTTAATCTACCAATTAGCTATAAAAGGGACATATATGTACTATAAAAGGGAGTTACAGCTTTTTATTTTGTTAGAATTATTAGAAATTTTTATATTTTATAAGCTAAATAAAAATGTAAATAATCTCAAATTAAATTTTTATTTTTTTATCTTCATTAATATTAAATAATAAATTATTTTTATTATTTAGGCGAAAAATATAGAAATACTTTTTATTTTTAAGTCTATTACTATTCTACTATACTCATTTTTATTATTTTTAATAGAAGAAAATTTATTTTTATTTTTAAAATACACACTAATATCATTTAGCTATTTATTATTTTTTTAATATATTTAACAGTCCCAATTATTCCACCTAAGAAAGAAGAAATTAGCTATATAGTAGGAATATTTTATATAGTTTATGTGCTTTATGATTTTTGTTTAAAGAAGTTGAGAAAGAAATAAGAATAAATTATTAATTTTTATTAATAAAGATGAGAAAAGTAATAAGAAACATACGTTTAACATAATTAGAATCTTATATATTCACTATTATTTTACATTTCTATAAGATATAGAGATATTCATTATAAAATTATTCTTTTTATTACATTTGAATTGTTTGGAATTATAATATTTTATAAAAAGAATTTTTATAAAAATCTTATGAAAAAAATAGAACTTTATTTACTGTTTTAATTTTTATGATCCTTATTTTTACTATTTAGGAAAAATTAGAGAAGAATTTTTGTATTTACTGAAGTAATTATTATAGTTTTCACCTTTTTCTAGCTTTTATTATCATTAATATATTTATTAATATGAAGTTTTATTTGATATATTCATTAATTTTATTATTATGGGGATTATTTTTTTATAATGCCAAATCTTGCAGAATACCACCTGAACTAGAGAATATAACCTCAAGTATATTACATATATTTATAGCATGTATAATAGTTAGTTATTTATATATTCCTTTATTTAGAAAAATGAAAAATATAGAAGCAAAAGAGATTTAATAAAGTATTAATTCTAAAAGATGTCAAAATTTTTACTTATACAACAGAAGAGTTAGCTATCATACTGAGATGTATAAATTTCTTAATGATTTAGAATTAGAAGCCTTTACTAGAGTGTTTTATAGAAATAAAAATTGAACAAGTTATACATTTTTGATGCTAATTATAGTGTGACAATTATAGAATTTTTCTAAAAAAATGAATTGGAGAAATCAAAAAGGGTGATGAGATGGAATACAGATATAAAAATATTTATTTAGAAGAAAACTATAGAAGAAATTTTCCTAAATTAAATAATAGTAATACAGAATATGAGCGTTCAACTTTTACATTATTCTATAGACCTTATGAGAATATAGAAGTGTATATTTATTTAAAAATTTGGTAAAAGTAAGATTAATAAAAATATTTGATGAAAATTTTCAAATAGATATACTTTTAAAAAGTAGGAATAGCACTAACTGATGAAATAATAAATAGATATGATTTATATTATGATGATTTTTGAAGAAGTTTATTTATCAAAAATATAAAGAATTGGTTGTTATAGTAGATTTAGCAGATAATATAATAGGTTTTTCGTTTTCATCTAGAATTAGTAGGAGATGAAGCATTTTGCAACAGACAGAATTAAAAATTATTTAGAATGCAAAAATTTACTAGATATCTATGGTTCTTTATATTGGAGTAAAAACATTAGATGCAAATATAGAAAAAAAGAGAAATCTATGGGCAACTAGATAACTATAAATTTACTTTTGATATAATAACAAGAGATATAAAAAGTATTCAAAATTTAGAAACAGGAGAGTTTATAAAAATAATGAAGGGGAGTAAAAGATAATGAGCTTAAAAATAGAATACAGTCAACATTGTATTTTTATATTATTATGCCTTATTAACTCTAATAATTTTTGATTTTATTGCTGAGTATTTTTATTATTAATTTGATTAGATTTGAATTCACTTATTTTTATAATAGTTTTTGGAATTATGACATATTTTTACAAGAGCAATAGTAAATTGCTGTAAAAATTCTTTATATCAAAAGAAGAATGTTATTGTATAAATGAAAAACTTAATATATAAAAAGAATTTTGTTTAAAAAAATTTCTATTAAAAAGAATTGAAAATTCCATTACTAGATATTGAAGAAGTTCTAGATAAGGGTCATGTTTATTCAGAAAATGGGGGAAGAAATTATGTAAGTCCTACAGATTTTTGTGTTTTATTCTTTAAACCTTATAAAAAGGGTTTTATTAAATTTAAAAGAGGAATTAAATATGATATCTTTACTTTATACCTACCCATATCCTTATATAGAAAAAGGAAATTTATGATGACACTGATTTTTAAAAGCTTTTGATGAGTTAAAAGAAATGATAGAAGAAGAACAAAAAGATATTGTTTAATCAAAAAGTTGAAAATCTAATGGAGAAATATAATTTTTCCATTAGATGAAAGATATAGTATATTTTAAATCAAATTATTGATGAAGAAAAATTATTTATATCTGAAAAAGATAATAATTTTTGTAATCAATGGAGATAGTGAAGACAATAAAAAGATTTAGAAATATTCAAAAGATATGAATTTTTGAAGAAATAGATTTCTATGTTTTCTGTAAATTATCTATCTAAAAAAAGAATACGAAAAATAAGAAAAGTCTTAGTGGGATATAATGGAATTGACGGAAAAGAAGTAACTATGTCAAAATTTAAGGAAGATATAAATGAAATAAGAGATAGTAGGAGTAGATATGGGAGAAAAAGAGAAATCGTAGCAAATGAGCAAAGTTCAATAATTGGAAGAAAAAAACAAATTTAATAGGTTCAGTAATAGAGAGGGAAAAAATAAATGAAAAGTTTTTAGTATTAATAATTTTAATATTTTTTTAACAGCATGTACAAATATAGAATACATATTCACCCGAAAAATTATAAAAATAGTGATATATCTATATCAGCAAGTCTAGTAGAAATTTGATAATGAAAGTTCTCCTCTTAGTTATATATGGATATATGATTTAAGAAATCATTATAGAAATCGTGAAAAAGAACCATATTATAATGTAAAAATTTTATCTTCAACAATAAAAAAATAAATAATAATGGAAAAGAGTATGCTATTAATACTAAACCTGATTCAGATCATATATATGTATATGACCAAGGAATAATAATAACAGGAGATTTTACAGCTTATATAGGGAAAGTGCAACTAGATAATGGTAAAATAATAGATATACCTCCATTAAAAATTTAAAAAAATGTTCTTATAGAAAAAATATAATGGGTTAGATGATGCTTTTTAGTAAAGGTGTTCCAAGAAAAGAAATATTTAGTGGAACAGTGGAAGATTATAAAAATAAAAAGAAATAACTAATAATTAATTTTTTTAAAGGAATTGGAAAAAGATTTTTAGCACCTAAATATGGAGCACTTGGTCTATATAATAGGAAAATAAAAACCCTTTAGGTACATATAGAATAAAAATTAGGGGAGTAAATTGTAATTCTTTAATAGAACAGAAGAAAAAGGCTATTCATTGAGAATATCCCTATAAATATACCTGGTGCAGATCCAGGTTGGAAAGGAAGAATTCCAGAAGAAATGTTTAAATAAGCAGATAAGGTGATAGAGTATGTTAAGAGTTTTATTTGTAATAGTTAATGTAATATTTATCAGTATGATATTATTTGTTTCAAATAAAGAAACAATATTTCCTTCTATATTTTCTTTTTCAATACAATATATTTATATATTAAAACAATATATAGAAGAAAAAAGTACAGAAGAAAAAAATAATAAGAAGAGAAAGTTTCATTTTTATTTATGCTATTATTACTTTTTAGGAGTGTTACAAAATGGAATAATTTTATTTATTTTACAAAAATATTATTTTTCTAATATTAATATTTTCAATTTTTGTAGGACTTTATTATTTTTTTAAAAATTTCAAAACTTTTATTTATTTTATTTTTTTAGAGTATTAAATATACTCTTATTGTTAATAAATAGAATTATAGATTTAAGTAAGAATGTTTCACCTGAAATTATAATTTCGAAAAGTACAGTGACATTAACAATTCTTTTACATCTTATATACTTTTTAGATTATAAATATAAATTAAAAACATTTGAAAAATATTACATAGAAGAAAAATTATATAAACGAAAAAAGTTCTACAATTGGAATGAATATATACATATTTTTAATCTTATTTTTGTCTATGATAATTTCTGGGATATTAATGAATTGGGATATGATGAAAGAAAAATTTCCATATATTGTGGAAAAATAAGCTATTTAAATTTTTTTGTTTTAATTTTTCTCTTCTTTTAAGTTTGAGTATTTTTTTCTGTTGTGCAAAAAGAAAAAAATAATAAGTTATTTAAAAGGTAATAATATTTTTTTAATAGTAATGGTTTTCTATAAGTATGATATAAAAAATATGATTTATATGAAAAATATCTGTATAATATTTATAAGTAATTTATTGTATGAAATATTATTAAATTATCAAGAAACTTTAATGTTTAAAGATGATTTTATTATTTTATTAAAATATAAAAAAATCAAAAAATTAAAATAAAAAAACTCAGAAAAAAATAAAAAGTAATTTATTTAAAAAGGAAATTTAATTATTAATTTTTTTAAGATTTCTTAATGGTAAAAAAACAAATTTATATTACAGATGGAAATAAAGAAATATATTTTGGATATTTTATTTCTCAAAAAAATATAAAGAAATTTTTAGCACTATTAAGCAAAGTTCATCAAGAATAGGACAAATTTTGGAGTAAATCCTGCAATAGTAAATACTGTTGAAAAATATAAAAGATATAAAGAATCTTACAGATTTTTTTCTGGAGATAGTTATGATATAGTCAACAAGGCATCTAAAGTAGTAGGAGCTATTAAAGATGGAGCAAAAGCAACTATTGCAATAGCTGATACAAGTTATAAGGGTTCAACTGATGCTGGCTATGACAATCTAAAAAAATTATGAATAATGTATTTACAGCTGGTGTTTCATATAATAAGAGTAAATCAAAATCATCAGTACATAATGAAAGTGTAGAAAAAAAGTTCGATAGAAGCTGGAAGAAATATGAATATTAAATCTAAAGATGGAAGTATTAGTATTTCAGGTACTGATGTAAAAAGTAGGAAAATGATCTAAGTCTAACTGCAAAAAAAGATATAGATATTAAAGCAGCTGAAGAAAAATTTACTTCTTCAAGTTCATCATCACAAACAGGAGTTAGTTTATCTGTAAATTTTTGAAGAGGGAAGAATAGCAGATTTATCAGTCTCACAAGCAGGAGCAAAAGGTAAAGGAAAATGGAACTAGTTATGTAAATTCTACTATTGATGTTGGTGGTAAAATTAAAAACTAATTCAGAAAAATTTAACTCTATCAGGAGCAAATGTTGAAGCAGACAAAGTAGATATTAAAGCTAAGAATGTAGTGATAGAAAGTAAACAAGATAAATCTGAAAATAAAGATAGCACATATGGTGGAGGATTCAGTATAGACTTAGCGAATCCATCTAATTTTAGTGCAAATATTAATGGAAGTAAAGGAAGTGGAGAAAAAGATTGGGTAAATAAGCAAAGTTCATTAATAGCTAAAAAATGGTGGAAAAAAATAGATACTGAAAACTTAACAAATATAGGTGCTGTAATAGGTTCTGAAAGTGAAACAAATAAATTAAAAAGTATCAGCCAATAAAGTAGTAGTAAAAGATTTAGAAGATAAGAATAAATATGAAAAATATTGGTGGAGGTATAACAATTGGGACTGATGTGCCAAATGTATCAGTAAAACATGATAATGTAGATAAAGAACAAATAAATAGAGCCACAGCTTTAAATACAGATTTTGAAATATCTGGAAAGAAAACAAGTGCAGAAGACTTAGGCTTCAATACAAATAAGGATAAAGCACAAGAAGTAACAAAAGATGAAGAAAGACATTTAGATGCAGAGCTTCATACTGATTTACTAGGAAAAAGATAAACAGGAAGAGTTAAAGAAAGCTGGAGGAATAATAAGTGATTTAACTACAGCATTAGGAAATAAAGGACAAACAGATGCATTAGAAAATAAAAGGTAAAACTGAAGGAAATTTCTAGAAAGATACAAGCAATTATCTATGGTGAGAGCAATAGGTGACCAAGTAGAAAAAATCCAGAATACTTATCAATACTAGATAAAAAAAGCAATAAATAATGGAAAAAAATAGACGATAAAACACAAGTAGAAAAAGTATCAGTAATGAATAAGTTATTAAATGATGCCCTAAGAGCAAAAAGGCTATGCAGGACCAGACATAAAAATGGTACTAACAGACGTAACAGATCCAAATGGACCATTTTATACAGATACCTTAACAAATGTAGTAGTATTTGATAGAAAGCAATTAGCTAACCTGGATAGAGATAAAATACTAAATGCTTTTAGGACATGAATTTGGACATTACAGTAAAGAAGATAATAAGACAGGAACTCAAACAATAGCTAATTATACAGGAGCTAAATTAGAAGACAGAACAAAAGCTATGGTAGCTAAAGAAGCAACAGAAGATACCTTAGCAAGTATAAGAAATAATCCGAATGTAATAACAGGAGAAGAAGGAAAATTATTAGCTGAAAGTATTCCTATGGAGAGAAGGGAGTACTCAACAACAGGAATTTCAGGTGGGGTGAGTGGCTCATTTGGTGGAAATTTAACAGGAGGAGTAGGACATTATGAAAGTATAGACTATGAAAAAGGAATAGTTGAGGAATATGATACAATAGAAGGAGGTATAAATTTTTCTAATCCCGATATTGGTATTTCAGCTGGATTTTCATGGCTTCCATTTGCTAATTCATCTCAAGATATTGAAGGAAGGGCAATAGTTTATGGAGTGGATATTGATCCAGTATGGTTTTATAATAAAATATATGGAAATCTGGAGGTATCCATTTAGTATCGGAGGAGAACTTATATATTCAGCTGAAAGAAAGTTTTTAGGATTTAAGGTATATCTTGGAAAATCTAAACTTCCTGTAGGTTTACATGGAGGATTTGTTTATGGAACTAAGGTTATAAATAAAACAGTAAGAAAAGCTAGATTATCAATATTGAAAAGAAAGACACCCAAGAGGATGGAGAAACTCTTGGTAATATAAAAAAATAATATTTATGTTGGAGAATGAGATGAAGATAAAAGGTAATAAAAAGAAAAATATTTAAGAATAGAAAAAAATATTAAAAAAGAATTTATCATAAGAACACTAATATTTTTTATAGTTTTATATTTTTATAACTTCATTTATAAAATATGGAATATTAACAGTGGAAATGTCAATATTTTGTTTTCCAAGTATATTTTTATTTTTATTTAAGATTTATACTGAAATGTAGTTATGAAATTCTAATAATAAAAAGGATATAATAAGTTCTTATATTTCTAAAAATTATTGTATAAATAAATCTAAATTTAAAAATTTAAATAAAAAAATTTGAAATTTCTAAATTAGAAAAATATATTTTAAAGAATATCCTATATGGACTATAGTAAGGGAGTTAAATATGAAGAAAAATCCATATTTTAAAACATCATTTTAAATTAAAAAGATGGAGAGCAATTTGATTTTTGGTTTAATGCTAGATGATAATGAAGCAAAAGAGATACTAAAAAGAAATAAAAAGAATTTTTAAATATGAATAAGCTCACATAGGAAGTGATAGAATAGTATGGAAATACGAATAACTAAAAACAGAAAAAAATATTTAAGAATAGAAAAAAATAGCTAAAAAGAACTATTAATAAGGATAATAATATTTCTTTTTAATAGTATTTTTATTTCTTTTATTACTACATACGAAAAAAATATGGGAAAAATAACAATATTTTTTTGCTTTATTGATTTCTCCAATAGTAGCATCTCTTTATTTAGCTTTTTATATCGAATTATTCTTATGAGGTACTTATAATTAAAAAAATGGGAAAATAATTAGATATGTATCACTCTTCTATAGATATTTAAGATGGTGTAAGGCATTTAATTTTTTTAGAAATATATGATATTGATGAACTAAAAAAATATTTATTTTAAAAAAATACTACAGAAATTTTGGTTAGCAAGGTTTTAAAAAGAAATGAAAGTCCATATCATAAAATCCATTTAATTTTTTTAAGGATAAAAAGTTATAAAAGGCTTTGGAATGAAACTGAAAAGATGAAGTGGCAAAAGATATAGTATTAACAATTAATAATTTTTAGAAAAAAATATAAAAAACCAAATAAAAAGATTGACATTGGCAGAAAAAAAGAAAAATTTAAGTGAGAAATATAACTATCCATTAGATGAAAGATATAATTATATTTTTAAATAAAAATACTTGATGAGGAAAAAAATTATTTATATCTGAAAAAGATAATAATTTCATAATTAATGGAGATAGTGAAGCGATAAAAAGATTTAGAAATATTTAAAAATATGGATTTTGAAGAAATAGATTTTTATATTTTCTATGTGAATTATCTATCAAAAAGAATATGAAAATAAGGAAGTCTTAGTAGGATATAATGGAATTGATGGAAAAGAAGTAACAATGTTAAAGTTTAGGAAGATATAAATGAAAATAAGAGATAGTAGAAGTACATTTAAAAAAATTAAAATAAAATAAATGATTTATCTAGGTTGTTGATTTTTGTTAGCAACCTATGTTTTTTTATAAAAAATATGATATAATTAAGGATATAATATTCAAGGAGACTAATATGGGAAAGATTATATTTTTTTACTGGTGGAAGTAGAAGTGGAAAAAGTAAATTTGCTGAAGAATATATTTACGAACAAAAATATAAAAATAAAATTTATTTTGCTACAGCTATAGCTTTTTGATGATGAAATGCAAGATAGAATTGAAAGACATATTAAAAGAAGAGGTAACACTTGGAAAAACGATAGAAGGTTTTAAAAATCTTATCTCTCTTGTAAAAAACGATATAGACAGTACTGATGTAATTTTGTTTGACTGTATTACAAATTTTGTTTCTAATTTCATGATAATGGATAGAGATATAGATTGGGATAAAGTAGATTTATCTGTAGTTCAAGAAATAGAAGATCAAATTGAAGAAGAAATGTCTAATTTTTTTAGAATTTATTAGATCAAAAAGACTGACTGTGTTTTTGTAACAAATGAAATTGGTTCAGGTCTTGTACCTGATTATCCTTTAGGTAGACACTTTTAGAGATATTTGTGGAAGAATCAATCAGCTTGTTGCAAAGAATTTCTGATGAAGCTTATTTAGCTGTTTCAGGAATAAAAGTAAAAAATTAAATAATGGGAGGAAATATGAAAGGTTTTTATTACTTTTTATCGTTTATGACAAGAATACCAATGCCAAAAAAATAGATTATGATGAGGAAAAAGCTTGGAAAGTCAATGAAACTTTTTCCACTTGTAGGAATAGTGATAGGTTTTATTCTATTATTCTTTTCTATAGTGTTTTCTTATGTCTTGAGCAATTTATCTTTTTCGGCTTTTTACCAATAATCATATTGGTAGTAATTTTAACAGATTTAATCTCAACAGGAGCTTTACATCTTGATGGTTTAGCAGATACTTTTTGATGGAATTTTCAGTTACAGAAGTAAACATAAAATGCTTGAAATAATGAAAGATTCAAGATTAGGTAGTAATGGTGCTTTAGCATTAATCCTATATTTCTTAATAAAGTTTGTATTACTATATTCTTTATTGATGGAAGATCAAGGAGAAACAGTTTTTGCTGTATTAACTTATCCAGTTGTAGCAAGACTTTGTAGTGTTATCAGTTGTGCTTCAGCTCCTTATGCTAGAGGAAGTGGAATGGGTAAAACTTTTGTTGATAATACAAAAGCTAAAGAAGTTGTTATTGCATCATTGATAACTGTAGTATATAGTAGTGCTATGTTATTCTATATGATAAATAGTAGTTTATCACTTGAATTACCTTTTAGATTTTGTTATGATGAGATTAGGAATTAATTTACTTATAATTGCAATACTAGGACTATTTGCTTTTTCTTTCTCTAAATTGATAGAAAAGAAAAAAATAGGTGGAATAACAGGAGATACTTTTAGGTGCTTTTACTTGAAATATCAAGCCTTGTATATCTATTCTTAATTATAGTTGTACCTACTTTTCTTCTTATAAGGAAATAATATGGGAAAAATTAATTTTAATAAGACATGGGCAGACAGAAATGAATGCTCAAAATCTATATTTTGGAAAGTTAAATCCACCTTTAAATGACTTGGGTATAGAACAAGCCTATATGGCAAAGGAAAAAACTTTCAAATATAGCTTATGATTGTATCTATTCTAGTCCTTTAGAAAGAACAAGAGAAACAGCAGAAATTTGTAATTATTTGGATAAAGAGATAATCTATGATAGTAGATTAGAAGAAATAAATTTTGGAATTTTTGAAGGTTTAACATTTAAAGAAATTTCTGAACAATATCCAAATGAAGTAAAAGAAATGGAAAAGAATTGGAAAAGTTTTTAATTATATAACAGGAGAAAGTCTCGAAGAACTATATCAAAGAGCTGTTTCGTTTTTAGAAACTTTAGATTATACAAAAGACAACCTTATTATTTCTCATTGGGGATAATAAACTGTATAATCAGTTATTTTGTTTCAGGGACTTTAGATACCTATTGGAAATTTAAAGTAGATAATTGCTCTATTGTAATCTTTGAAGAGATTTTGATTTCAGTTATCTTACTAAATTATATTAGAGAGTTGGTAAAAAAATGAAAGATATAAATTTTTTTATTTGATTTAATCAATAAAATAGAGCCTGTAGATAGTTTAGCAATTAAAGCAGCACAAACTGAGCTTGATAGAAAAAATAGCCTAAAGATTGCTTAGAGTTTTTAGAAGAAATTTGTAAAAAGTTGCCTCTATCTATGGCTATCCTATAAAGAAATTAGATAGAAAATGTCATATACTTGTTGCAGCAGACAATGGAGTTATAGAAGAAGGAGTATCATCTTGTCCTATTGAATATACTCCAATAGTTTCTGAGGCTATGTTAAAATAATATAGCTTGTATTGGTATATTTACAAAGACTTTAGGGTGTAGACTTAAATGTTGTTGATATAGGAATGAAGAACGACATAAAAAGAGAATACCCTAATTTAATTCATAGAAAAAGTTAAAAGAGGTACAAATAATTTTTTTACAAAGAAAAAGCTATGTCTATGGAAGAATGTCTACAAGCTATTTTTACAGGTATAGATTTAATAAATGAAAGAGCTCAAGACTACGATATTTTTTCAAATGGAGAAATGGGTATAGCTAATACTACTACAAGTTCAGCACTTCTATACTCTGTAACAAGAGAAAAATATAGATATAGTTGTAGGAAGAGGTGGAGGCCTATCAGATGAAGGCTTAAGCAAAAAAGAAAAATAATAGTGAAAGCTTGTGAAAGATATGGAACTTTTGATATGAATCCTATTGAAATGATGGCTGCAGTTGGAGGTTTTGACTTAGCTTGTATGCTTTGGAATGTATATAGGGGCAGCTCTTAATAAAAAAAGCTTATGCTTGTTGATGGCTTTATATCATCTGTTGCAGCACTATTAGCTTGTAAGTTAAATAAAAATATTCAAGATTACTTATTATTTACTCATAAGAGTGAAGAACCAGGGGTAAATATTATTTTAGACTATTTAAAGGAAAAAAACTTTTTAAATATGAATATGAGACTAGGTGAAGGAACAGGAGCTGTTCTTGCCTATCCTATAATTGCTTATGCAATAGAAATGATTAATACTATGAAGAGTCCAGAAGAAGTATATAAATTATTTTTAATAGGAGCTAATTATGGATAAAAGTGACAATAAAAATGTTAAAAACAAGGAAGATTTAAAGAAAGCTGAATATAAGGGACATAGGGAAAGAATTAGAAAAAGATTTTTTTGGATAAAAGGTATTCATTCTTTTTCTGATTATGAAATTTTAGAATTTTTACTTTTTATTGCAATGCTCAAGAAGATACAAAACCAATAGCTAAGGCTATATTAAAAGAATTTAAAAAGTTTGAATAGAGTCTTTAAAGCTGATATAAAAAGAACTAGAAAAATTAAAGGGATTGGACTTATTTCTGCAATTTTAATAAAAATTTGTTGAGAATTATTAACAGAATTATATGGTGAAAAACCTTAAAATAGAAACTAAAGCTGATAAAATAACTGATAAAAGAGGCTTTTATTAAAATTTTTAAGAAATAAAATAGGATATGAAGATGTAGAGAAATTCTATGTTATCTATCTTTCAAGCTCAAATGAAGTCATAGCTTTTGAAGAAAGTTCATCAGGAACTTTAGATAGAAGCTCAATTTTATCCAAGAGAAATATACAAAAAGGGTAATAATGGAAAATGCTAAGTCAATAATTATAGCTCATAATCACCCTTCAGGAAATACTTGTCCTTCAAAGTGTGATATAGACATAACAAATGAGATAGCAAAAGGACTCAAAAATTTTGGAGCTTTTATTGTTAGAGCATATAATAATAACAAGAGATTCCTACTTTTAGTTTTTTTAGAAGAAGGATTGATATAGATTAGGAGAGAATATGGAAAAATAATATTATAGATGAAAATACACAGATAGTAAGCACGGATCCAGAGAGAATCCATAAGGTTTTAATAGTAACTTTTGAAACAACAAAAAGAGATACTATTTTGAAGTCTTAGGTGATGAAACATATAAAAATGACAAGGTTATTGTTGAAACTATAGAGGAACTGAATTAGGTATAGCTTCTAATAGTCCTCACCAATGAAGGAAAAAGACTTAGTTTTACCTATAAAACCAGTTTTAAAATTAGCAAGTGAGAAAGAAATTGAAATATATAACAAGCAAAAGAAAAGAAGCAGATGAAGCCTTTATAGCTTGTAAGGAAAAGATTAGAAAACATCAACTTGAAATGAAGCTGATTACTTGAGAATATACTTTTGATAAATCAAAATTGATATTCTATTTTACAGCAAATGGAAGAATAGATTTTAGAGAACTTGTAAAAGACTTAGCAGTGATGTTTAAAAACAAGAATAGAATTGAGACAAATTGGTGTAAGAGATGAGGCTAGAATTTTTAGAAATATTTGATCCTGTGGAAAAAGAATTATGTTGTAAAACTTTTATTAATAAGTTTGACTCTGTTTCAGTTAAAATGGCAAGAGACCAAGGGCTTGTAATAAATCCTACAAAAATATCAGGGTGTATGTGGAAGATTACTATGTTGTATAAACTACGAATACAGCCAGTATGAAGAAGCACTTAAAAACTTCCTGCAGTAAACCAATCAGTAAAAACTGAAATAGGTGAAGGTAAGGTTGTTAGTATAAGTCCACTAAATAATTTTCTATATGTAGATGTAAAAGATAAGGGAATATCAAGATTTTCTATAGATGATATAAAAATTCAATAGAAAAGAAGCTAGTATCTTAAAGAATATGAAAACAAAAGAAGAAATTGAAAATAAAATTTTAGAGAATGAATAATATGTTAAAAAGACGATGAAATTATAGAAGAATTGGATAAAAATACAAAAATTATTCAGAAAAAAAGGTGGATATAAATACGCTGAAGATACTATATTGCTTTTTAACTATTTAAAAAAAGTCTTTATCTAAAAGAAATATAAAGCTATTGGATATAGGTACAGGGAATGGAATACTCCTATACTTCTATCTGATAATGATATGATAGAAGAAATTGTTGGAATTGATATACAAAATGAAAATATTGAAAGAGCCAATAAGGCTTTAGAATTAAACAAAATAGATATTAATTTCACTTGTTTAGATGTTAAGGAATACAAGAATGCCAATTATTTTCGATGTTGTAATTTCTAATCCACCATATATGGAGGATAATGGGAAAAAGATAAATGAGAATGAGCATAGAGCATTGTCAAGACATGAGATAAAATTGAATTTAGATGAGTTCATTCAAAATGCTAAAAGACTTTTAAAGCCTATAGGGACTTTGTATTTCGTACATAGAACTCATAGATTAATTGAGATAATAAAGACTTTGGACAAAAATAAATTTTTCTGTAAAAAGATAATTTTTGTTTTTCAAAAATAATACATCAAGTATGATGATAATTGAGGCATTAAAAGGCAAAAATAAAAATTAGAAATAGAAAAAATTATTATGTATAACAGAGAGGTGTTAAAAATGGCAAAGATATCAGTTATTGGTTCAGGTGGATGGGGAATAGCCCTGACTATTCTATTACACAAAAATGGACATGAGTTAACAGTTTGGTCTTTTGATTAAAAAAATATGGCCGCACACTTGTGACTCTAGCACTCGTAGGGTGTCAGTCATGAGTTAGACCATTAAGTATAGTCAGCATATATAGAAATATGTATGTAGAGGTAGCAACTTTAAAAAGCTATCCAATACTACTCGAATTGCTGGAAACCCCTAAAACTAGTATAACTACAACATAGTACCTAAATAAAAATATGGTACAAGTGTGAAAGTGGCGAAAGCAGAAAAAATATACTAGATGACATAAGGTTAAATCCTAAGTGTTAAGATAATGGGCAATCAGCAGCCAAGACCGAAAGGTAAGGTTCAACGACTATTCCTCCTGAGGGAAGTACACTAAAGCTAGTGGAAGTGGGTAGACCCAAACAGATAGAGCTGTGGGATAAGATATAGTCTGTGCTTAATAGAAATATTAGAGTTCGAGGCTAATCTTCTTAATTTATTAAGGAGTGTATATGCCAAGAGAACTGCATAAGTGGTAGCGTACTTATGTGAACGACAACCTCTAAAACGACTGAGTCAGTTTTAGGTTCATATATTTAGAAAAATTTTACTTTTTCATTTACTTATAGTATAAAAAGTGGTATACTATATATAGGTAAATGGAGGTGAAATCACATGGAAAAAAAGCATATAGTTTAGATTTTATCCAACTAAAACTCAAATAACAATATTAAATTGTACTTTTGGTTGTGTAAGATATGTCTATAATCATTTTTTTAGGGTTTAAAACAAGAGCTATATAGTACAGAGAAAAAAATCTATGTCATATAGTCAATGTAGCAAAAGCACTGACAGTTTTAAAACAAGAGAAAGAATGGTTAAAAGATGTAGATAAATTTTCTTTACAAAATTCTTTAAAAGATTTAGATAAAAGCCTATAAGAACTTTAGTGGAAGTGGCTATCCTAAGTTTAAATCTAAGAAAGATAATAGAAAATCATACAGAACCAATTATACTAATAATAATATGAGTTTTTAGATAAATGGATAAAAGTACCTAAATTAGGAAAAACTAAAAAATAAGGGATAAGATAAAAACCACAAGGAAGAATAATAAATGCAACAATAACACAAGTACCTAGTGGAAAAATATTATATATCTTTATGTTGTACTGATGTGGAAGTAGAAAAATTAGAAAAGTACAAAATAAGAATGTTGGAATAGATTTAGGTATAAAGGACTTTGCGATTACCAGTGATGAAATCTCAATAGAAAATCCAAAATATTTACAAAAAAATCTTTGAATAAACTAGCGATATTACAAAGAAAAACTATCACGAAAAACCAAAGGGTAGTTCAAATAGGAATAAAGCTAGAATAAAAAGTAGCAAGATTATTTGAGAAAATATCAAATCAAAGAGAAGATTTTTGCAAAAAGTTATCAACAATGCTAATAAAAGAATATGATATTATCTGTATTGAAGATTTACAAATAAAAATATGGTAAAAATCATAAATTAGCAAGAAATATTGTAGATGTATCATGGAGTGAATTTAATAGAATACTAAGTTATAAAGCGAAATGGCATGGAAAAACAATAGTAAGAGTAGATAAATTTTTGCAAGTAGTCAAATATGTAATTGGTGTGGATATAGAAATGAAAAGTAAAAAAATTTGAAAGTGTGAGAGAATGGACTTGTCCAGTATGTGGAGCTGTACATAATAGAGATATAAATGCAGCAAAAAAATATACTAAAAGAAGGACTAAGGATATTAGGTATAGAGTGCTTAAATATATAAATATATGAACCATAGGAACTATGGGGATAGCTTAGTAAATTTGAGTTGGCTAACAGAAGCAACTACTACCCAAGAACCCTGCGACTCTAGCACTCGTAGGGTGTCAGTCGTGGGAGGTTCAGAAAAAAAGAAGCTGAAGAGTTAAAAATAACTAGAGAAAATAAAGCTAAATTAGCTAATATATTACTTCCTGAGGATATAGTAGTGACTGATGATTTAAAAGAAGCTGTAACAGATAAAAGATATTTTAGTCCTAGCTGTTCCTTCAAAGGCAGTAAGATCTGTTTCAAAATCTTTAAAAGATATTGTTAAAGAGAAACAAATTATAGTCAATGTTGCAAAAGGACTAGAAGAAGATACTTTTAGTAACTATGACAGATATTATAGAAGAAGAATTGAAAGGTAAAAATCCACAAGTTGCAGTTCTATCAGATTGAGTCATGCTGAAGAAGTAGGTAAGGGTATACCAACTACTTGTGTTGTATCAGCTCATAATAAGGAGCTTACATTATATTTACAAAATATCTTTATGAACCCAGCTTTTCAGAGTATATACAAGTCCTGATATGCTTGGAGTAGATAGGAGGAGCTTTAAAAAAATGTTATTGCTCTAGCTGCTGGAATAGCTGATGGACTAAACTATGGAGATAATACAAAAGGCTGCCCTTATAACTCGTGGAATAAAGGAAATAGCTTCTTTAGGTGTTGCAATGGGTGGAGAACAATCGACATTCTATGGTTTAACAGGTTTAGGAGACTTAATAGTAACTTGTGCTAGTATGCATAGTAGAAATAGAAGAGCTGGAATTTTACTAGGACAGGGAAAAAACTTTAGATGAAGCTATAAAAGAAGTAAATATGGTTGTTGAAGGGTATATAGTGCTAAGTCTGCTTTTGATGGCTGCTAGAAAAATATAATGTAGAAATCCCTATAATAGAGCAAGTGAATGCTGTTTTATTTGAAAATAAAAATGCTGCTGAAGCAGTTAATGAACTTATGATAAGAGATAAAAATTAGAAATTCAATCTTGGTAGTTAAAAGGAAAAGAGGATGTATAATGAAAAAGATTTTTTTAATGTTTATTGCAATTTTATTAATCAATGCTTGTACTAATTCAAATGTAGCATTTAATGAAGTGGAAGCAAATTTAAATCAAAAATACACTAACTTAAGTAATGAATATTACAGAATGCTAGAAAAATCCAATAGTAGAAAAGAGATAGAAGAGCTGTATTAAGTAAGTTTGAAAGCTTTTAGAGCAGAAGTTAAAGACATAAAGAAAACTAGAAAAAGCTAGTTCTAATGAATTAAGAGTATTAAATTCATTTATTGATAAAGCTAGTATAAACATACAATATTTAAATGATTTAGCAGAATAAAGGAATAAAAAGCTATTGCATATTATTTTGCAATAGCTTTTTTTATTATTGATAGTTCAAATACAAATGTTTTTGTAAAATAAACCTTTATATTTTTTTCCCTTATGGAATATAGGTTTAAATTTCCATTTCTTAATAGCTTTCATAACTTCTGCATCAAAAGCCTAAATCTTTATGAGATTTTATTATTTCAGCCTTTTCAACATTACCTTTTAATCCTACTAAGAATTTAACAGTTACTTGTACCTTCTTTGAATATCCTATAGATTCAGCTTGAGAAGGATAATCAGGTTCTACCTCATTAATTATTTGATAGTTTATTCCTTCAGAGTAAGAGCTATATAGTTCCATCTCCATCGGCAATAAAGTTTGAACCTAAATCTTCTCCTGAAGAACTTCCATTAGGAGAACCACCATCACTACTATGATTACTTGACTTATCAGAAGAACTAGTACTAGAACTTTCTGAACTAGACTTAGAAGAAGTATCTGAATGACTTGGTTCATTTTTACTTGGAATATTACTTTTCTATTTTCTTCTCTTCTGTTTTTCAGTCTTCTTTTCAATGGGTTTTTCAACAGGCTTTTTCTCCTCAACTTTCTTTTTCCTCAATTTTCTTTTCTTCTACTTTTTCTCAATTTTAGGTTCACTCTTAGGCTTTTCTTCTTTAGGTTTTCTCTTTCTTGAGTATCAAGAGTTTTTAGCACCAGGATTATCAGAGTTTGTTTCACCAACAAAAAGCAATGGGGAACAACTTCGTTTTTAACTAATTTTTCTTTTTTTCTACTTCATCTGTTTTAATGGTAGCAAAAAGAAATAATATAGCTAAAATGCACTATAAGGGATATAAGAACATATTTTTCATAGTACCCCCTATTCATAGAAACTTAATCCTAAATTATCCACACCATTTTTCTTTTTATCTTAGTTATAACATCCATAATTACTTGATATTTTAAATTCTTATCTGCTGAAACAGTAGCTTCTTTAGCAGTTTTTAAGTAAGAATCTATTTCTGAAAAACTGAATTTGAGTGATTTTCCCATCTTCAGAGATATGATAATTTCCATCTTTATCTATTATAATTTCAATACTTTTTAGTTTTGTCAGTTTGTTGTATAGTAGAGCTAGGTAAATCTATTTGTACTGAACCAAAGTTATTAAATGTTGTTGTTACCATGAAGAATATAATTAAAAGAAATACAACATCTATAAGAGGAGTCAAATCTAATTTAGCTGATTCTCTACTTTTGTACTTGCTCATCTTTATCTCCTAAATATATTTATTATGTTTGTGACGATATCGTCTATTTCATTTTCCATCTTTTCTAATCTTCTATTTAAATAGTTATAGACAACGATAACTGGAATAGCTATCATAAGTCCTGCAGCAGTTGTTAAAAAGAGCTTCAGCGATACCATCAACAACTATAGCAGCATCTCCTGCACCGTACTTAGAAATGTTTCGTAAAGGCTTTAATCATACCTGTAACTGTTCTAGTAGACCTAACATAGGGTGAAATACTGATAATACTTGATAAAAAGATTTAATCTACTTTCATAAGGAGAAGTTTCTTGAATAGTGATTTCTTTTAAAATAAATTCATAATCTTGAACTTCCATTCCTTTTTCAGCTTTTTCTAAAAATTTCTTTACAGCAGAAGCCACACAGCTCTTTTTAGAAGCACAAAGATTTCTAGCTCATCAATTTTTTTATTAGCTGCTAAAGAAAGGATTTCCTCTTTAAAAGTATTTCCTACAGCCTTCTCATTCCTAGAAAAATGCTATTCTTTCCAATATAACAGCAAAAAGCAGCTATGGAAATAATAGTTAATACCATAGTATTAATTTTCTCAACTTGTAAATAATGCAACATAACACTGTCCTGCTACTAAAAATGTATTAAAATATATTTAATACACTAGAATATTACTACTTCAACGAGTATATTTTCAATACTTTGTATCTACTCATAGTTCCTTGCACTCTCCATAGTCGTGAAATTCCCGACTAGCCATCGGTACATATAGATATTTTTAACTTGCTATTTGTAGCTTTCTCCTTTTCTTTTTATTTTAAAATATCTATGCTATTGCTATATATTTTTGCTTTTTCAAGATTTATACTTGCATTGTAATCTCTATCTATTTCTAAACCACAATTACAACACTTATAAATCCTATCATTAAGTTTTAAATCTTTTTAATTTCTCCACAACAAGAACAAGTTTTACTACTTGGATAGAATGTATCTACTAACCTTAGTTCTATATTTCTTTCCTTACATTTTATTTATAAGTTTAGTTCTTATCGCATAGAAATTCTGTTCTTGTATAGCTCTTGAAAGATGTTTATTCTTCATCATATTAGATACTGTTAAATCTTCAATAGTAATGTATTTTAACTTGGCTCTTGTTATTTCATCTACTATTTATTATTATAATCATCTCTAATACAATTTAGTCTATAAAATAATTTTTGTACTTTCAACTTTTTTCTTATTAAAATTCTTACATTCTTTTTAATTTTATCTTTTTTTAGATTTAGAATATTCTACACTTCTTGACATCTTTCTTTTGTTCTCTTAAGTTTCTTCTTCAATTTTTAACTTTTTAGTTTTATTTATATTTTTAAATACCTTACCATTAGAACATATAGCTGTATCTTTTATACCTAAATCTACTCCTAACCCTTTACTACTTGTATTAGTTGCTTTTACAGTATCTTCAACTTCCATAACAAGTGATAAAAATATCTATCAGCTATTTTAGTTATAGTACCACTTTTAATAATCGTATTTTTAGGTATATATCCGTATTCTTTTACTCTACAAATTTCAATGTGGGTATTTTTATTTTATGCCTATAAAATTCAAAAATCAGTTTTATTATTTTTAACAAAATATGCACCCAGCTCATTCTTACCTTTTTCTTAAAAACAGGAAAAACTTAGATCCTTAAAAATTTTTAAAAAGCCTTTTCTCCATAAATCATAGCTTGTTTGACTGATTTAGAAGATACATCTTTTATCCATTTTTTTATCAGGATTATTAGGTAGATAGACATTGTTAATATATTTAGAAAAATCATTAGCACTTACAAATTTATTACCTAGTTCATATTGTTCTTGGTTGTATTTAATATACTCATTATATATAAATCTTTCAGTCCCAATAGTTTTATTTACTTGTATCTTTTGTTCTTCTGTTAGTTTTATTTCTATCTTTAGTGCTTTATACATCTTTATCTTCCTTTATTTGCTTTTATATTTTTCTAAGTCCATATAGTGACAAGAAAAATATATCTATAATAGAAATTAAATCTTGTACCATTTCTTTTTGTGGTGATAAATCTTCATTATTTACAATTTCTATCTCACTACCTTTTGATTTTAAAAAAATTTATCAAACCAATCAAAACCAAACCTTACAAATCTATCTTTATATGAGATGAGAATTTTTGTTTTTATCAGAATAAAGAATTGAATTAAATCCTTTTCTTTGATAATTAAGCCCACTTCCTATATCAGTTATAACTTCTGATATTATATACCCTTTTGCATTTGCATATTCTTTCAAAAATTTAATCTGATTTTTTTAAGTCATCTTTTGACTATGATTGGAAACTCTTGCATATATAATAACTTCATATACTTGATTTTTGAGTTACCTCAATACCCATAACTTTATTATAATCTTCTAAAGTATAATATCTCCTATTTGTTGGGGTTCTATGTGCTATCAATATACCTTCTCTATCCCATCTTTGAAGTGTATTTACACTTCTATTTACTAATTCACTAAATTCTTTTTGGTTTATATATTTTTTCATATAAATAAATTAGCATATAATTAAATATATTTCAATATATTTTTAACAACTATTTTTCATACTCCTACAAAATTTTTAATTCTAAATACTTTTATAATATATTATTTTTAAAAAGTCAAGATATTTTTCTTTATTTTTAAAGTTTATCAAAAATAAAAACAAAAATTCTAAAAATAAAAATAAAAATAAAAGGTTGAAATTATTTTCATAAAAATAGTATTCTATAAAAAGGAATAAATAATAACAAGGAGAGTGTAATCATATGGCAGATAATAGTAATGTAGATATAGTTTTTCTAAAACCTTCTAAATTTGAAGATTGCGTAGTTTGTGCAAAAATATATAAAGGAAGATAAGATAGTTAATATGAATTTAAGTCAACTAGATGATAAAGACTCAAGAAGAGTTTTTAGACTATGTTGCTGGAGCAATTTTTATTACTAAAAGCAGATATTGTTAATGTAGGTAATAGAATTTTTGTTCAGTCCTGTTAATAAAAGCTTTTTAAATGAAACAGATAGAGAAAAATGTTCGTGACTATGAAAACTGAAGAAGAAATAATCAGAAAATAATTGATATTAAATAAAGAAGTCTAATTTCATTGGACTTCTGTAAGGAGAGATAATGAAAAAGAATTTTATTAATTTTATTTATAGTTTTTCTATGACTGCTTTATCAAAAAGAAAAAAATATGTAATCTGTCTAGACCCTGGACATCAAACAAAAGAAACCCTGCTCTTGAAGAAATTGCACCTAACAGTGATAAGAAAAAAGCAAAAGGTTACAACAGGAACTAGGGAGTTAGTTACAAAGAAATATGAATCTGAGCTTATGTTAGAAAATAGCTTTAAAATTGAAAACTAGCTTTAGAAAGCAAAGGTTATAAAGTTATAATGACTAGAACAAAAATGATGTGGATATAAGTAACAAAGAAAGAGCTATATTTGCCAATGACAACAAGGCTGATGTCTATATAAGATTACATGCTGATGGTAGTGAAAATAAAAATGCAGCTGGAGCTAGCGTTTTAACTTCTTCACCTAAAAAAATAAATATACAACAAAAAGTTCAAAAAGAAAGTGAGAAATTTTTCAAAAATATTGTTAGAAGAATATGTTAAGGCAACAGGAGCTAAAAAAATAGAGGCCTTATATAGAGATGACCTAACAGGGACAAACTCAGCTACTGTACCTAATACTTTAATAGAGTTAGGTTTTATGTCAAATGCTGAAGAAGATAAGAAATTATCTGAAAAAGATTATCAAGATAAAATAGTTAAAGGGTTAGTGAATGGTATAGATAGATACTTGGGGGTAAATAATGAGTGTACATATAGCAGCAAAAATGGTGAAATTGCAGATACTGTATTATTACCAGGAGATCCTAAAAGAGCAAAAATGGATAGCAGAAAACTTTTTAGAAAATGCAGTTTGCTATACAGATATTAGAGGAATGTTAGGATTTACAGGAACTTATAAGGGAAAAAAGAATTTCTGTTCAAGGAACAGGTATGGGTATTCTTCTATGTCTATTTATATAACTGAACTTATGAAAGACTATGGAGTTAAAACTCTAATAAGAGTTGGTTCAGCAGGCTCTTATCAAGAAGATGTTAAAATTCGTGATATAGTTGTAGCACTATCTACTTCGACAGATTCAAATATAAATAATAGAAGATTTAAAGGAGCTTCTTTTGCTCCTACAGTAAATTTCGATTTACTATCTAAAGTTTTAAAAACAGCTGAAGAGAAAAATATAAAAATAAAGGCTGGAAATATTTTAACAAGTGATGAATTCTATAATGATGACCCTAGTTATTTTAAGAAGTAGGGCTGAGTTTGGAGTTCTTGCTGTTGAAATGGAAACAGCAGCACTATATACTTTAGCAAGCAAGTATAAGGCAAAAAGCTCTTTCAATCTTAACTATTTCAGATTCTTTGGTTAGTCCTGAAATAACAAGCTCTGAAGAAAGAAAAAACATTCAATGAAATGATTGAGCTTGCACTAGAAACAGCAATAAAATAAAAATAGGCTATTACAAAAAAACTATTAAATTAAAAAGGGCTGTTGCAAATTAACAAAAAGTAAAAATAGTTCGTTACTGAGTAAATTTTCTTAACGATAAAAATCAAGAATTCGCTGTAAATTCGACATCTGTAAGAAAACTCTAAATGAACAAGTTCATTAAGTGTTTCTAAGATCGCTCACGCTCAGACATGTCGAGATTTACTCGGCTCATTCTATTTGATTTTTATCTACTTTCCATTCGTAACTCACTTATTTTTACTTTAAGATTGAAACTTTAATTTTGCAACAGCACCTTTTTATAAAAGTTTGCTAATAGCCTAATTTTTTAATACTCGAAGAATGTTTCTATTGTTTTTCATCAGATTTTTCCTAGATATGAGAATATTACAAAAGCTGTAAGGGCAACAACAAGACCTGGAACCATATTATGTAATGCAAAAATCTTAGTCTTTGTTATTTCAAGATATAAAGTAAGCTACGATTCAAAGAATATTGAAGCTATGGCTCCTGTTGCATCTCGCTCTTTTTCCAATAAAGTCCTAAAAATTAAAGGACAGAAGAATACGATTTCTTGTCCACCCTAGAGCAAATAAATTTATCCAAGTGATTAAACTTATTGGTTTTTACTGAAAGTATGAAAACTAAAGTCCTATTAAGAATGAAGTCCACATAGAGATTTTTCTTTATCTTATTTTTCACTTGCATTTTTATCTAAGTAAGTGACATATAAATCTTTATTAAAGTAGAAGAGGAAATTATTAATAGAGAATCTACAGTTGACATTACTGCTGCAAGAGATTCACCTATAAAGACTCCTGCAAGTATAGGATATAGATTTTTAAGAGCCAAGATAGGAATAATTTTATCCACTTCTTGTAAATCAGGAATAATAGCTCTCCCATTACTCCAACTAAGTGCATACCTAAAACTAAAACTCCAACTAAAGATGTTCCTATTATCATAGCATTGTCATAGCTTTTGCATCTTTAAAAGCCATACATCTTATTGTTGTTGCAGGTAGTCCTAAGATACCTATACCAACTAGAATCCAGAAAGACATAATAAATGGCTTAGCAATATTTCCACCAGAGTCAGGTTTTAAAAAGATTAGGATCAATCTCTTTAATCTTCATCATAATATTTTCCATACCATTTCCATGTCTTAGTATAACAAAGAAAAGAACTATAGTTGCTGCAAACATAACAACTGCTTGAATAGCATCTGTCAAAGTTACAGCTCTAAATCCACCAAAAGTTGTATATATTATTACAACTGATGAAAAATATTATAAGTCCTGTTGTATATGAAAGTCCTGTCACTGCTTCAAATAGCCTAGCTCCACCAATAAATTGAGCCACAATAGCACTTATGAAGAAAAATTATTAACATGATAGATGATAATATATTTAAGAAATTATTGTTATATCTAGCTTTCAATACATCAAAAATTGTTATTGCATCTAATTTTCTTGAGATGATAGAAAGTTTCACCAAGAACTCCTAAGGTAAAAAAATGCTGTAGGAACTTGAATACAAAGCAAGTAGAACCCAACCTAAACCAAGCTTATATGCAATACCTAATACCTATAAAAGAACTTGCTCCAACATAAGTTGCAACTATTGTCATTGCAAGAACGAAACCACCCATAGATCTTCCACCGATATAGTATTCGTTAGTGAAACTTTCGAAGTATTTTTATTTTATTAACTTTATAAGCAATAAATAGCATTGCAGATAAATATAGTAAAATAGGTATAATTATTAGTATTTTATCCATTTTCTCCCTTACTACTTATCTAGTTTTTGTCTTTATTATTATATTCTTCAAAAATCTACATCCTTGAAGAAAAAGTTTTATACAAACATAGACCAAAAACATTTATAAGCACTAATCCGACAACACAAGAATAGAAAAACCATTCAGGTAAACCTAAGATATATTTGTATTCTTCTACATTATCAGAGCCATATTCATAAGCAAAATAATACCACCAAACAAAATATATTAAATAAAGAGCAATGGTTATTAAAACCTCTTTATTTATCTGTTTTGAAATTTTCATTGATCCTCCTAAAAAGAATATTTTTTTGATTACTTGTTAAGATTAACACTTTTTACTAAAAAAATCAATCTTTTACATTTATGTCCTTTTTATGTCCTGTTAAAATTGAAGCACATTTAAATAATTTTAAATTTGAACTGCACAATAATCTTGGGTACGAGAGAAAGTGCAGTTTTTTTAGGTTTGAAATAATAAAAACATAGGACATAAAAGGACAAATATATTGAAATTTGATTTTTGCAGAAAAATTGCTATTCTAAAAAGGTTAAAATATTAAGAAAGGAAGCAAAATACTATGAAAAGAAAATTATTTTTGGAAAAATATTATTATCAATTTTATTAACTTTTTGTTTTTGTTGCTTGTCAGAAAGAAGAAAAATAAAGAAGAAAGTATTAGAACAGTATCAACTGTGGATATAGATAGTTTAAAATCCTTATCAAGTTGTTTCTAGTAATTCTGATCAAATTCTTTTTAAATGTATTTGAAGGATTAGTTATGCCAGGAACAGATGGAACAGTTATTCCTGCCTTGGCAGAATCTTATGAAGTTTCAGAAGACGGTAAAGACATATACATTTACAATTAGAAAGGGAGTAAAATTCCATAATGGAAATGATATGGATATTAAGGACGTAGAATTTTCATTAAATTATATGTCAGGAAAATTAGGAAAATGCTCCAACAGAAGCTCTATTTGAAAAATATTGAAAAATAGAAGTATTAGATGATTCACATATTGCAATTCATCTATCTGAGCCTGACTCAAGTTTTTATTTACTATATGAAAGAAGCTATAGTCCCTGATGAAAATAAAGATCATTTAAATGATACTGCGATAGAACATGAATATATAAAATTAGTGAATATCAAAGAGACCAAAAATTAGTTCTTAGTAAAAATGAAGAATACTGGGGAGAAAAAGCAAAAATCCCAACAGTTTCAATCTTAATAAGTCCAAATTCAGAAACAAATTTTCTTAAATTCTTATCTGGTGAAATAAATTTTTATCAGGTATTGATTCTAAAAGAATTCCTGAATTAGATAAATATCAAATTCTTAATTCACCTTCAAATCTATGTTTAATTTTTAGCATTAAACCCTAAGGAAAAACCTTTGATGATATTGAAGTGCGTAAAAGCGATCAATCTTGCAATAGATAAAAAAACAAGATAATTCAATTAGCAATGAATGGAAAAAGGAACTCCTATTTATACAAATATGAGTCCTGTTATGTCAAAAATTTTTATAGGGCTGCTCCCTGAAGAAAAAGCAGATCCTCAAAAAGCAAAAACAAATTTTAGAAGAAAAAGAAACTATTACCTATAAAATTCACTTTAAAAAGTTCCAAATAGTTCTAAGATTTATTTAGATACTGCTCAATCTATTAAAGAACAATTAAAAGAGGTAGGAATTACAGTTGATTTAGAAATAATTGAATGGGCAACTTGGCTTTCTGATGTATATACTAATAGAAAATATGAAGCAAGTTTAGCTGGTTTAGCTGGAAAAATGGAACCTGATGCTATTTTAAGAAGATACTTCTACTTATGCAAAAAACTTTACAAATTTTAATAATGCAAGATACGATATGTTAATAGAAGAAGCTAAAAGAACTTCAAATGAAGCAAAACAAATAGAAAATTATAAGGAAGCTCAGAAAATTTTAGCTGAAGAACAAGCAGCTATTTTCCTTATGGATCCAAATACTATAATTGCAACAGAAAAAAAGGATTAGAAGGATTTGAATTCTATCCATTACCATATTTTTAATTTTGCAAAACTATACTTTTAAAAAATAAGGAAAAATTATGTATTATATAAAAAATTTTTAGAATGCTTTTAAGTGTTTTTCCATTGGAACCTTTTTCTTTTTACTTTTAGAATTGATTCCTGGAGATCCAGAAACTACTATTTTAGGACTAGAAGCAAGTGCTAAAGATCTTGAAAATTTAAGAGAACAATTAGGGTTAAATCTAAGCTTTGGAACAAGGTATTGGAATTGGCTTTGTGGAGTTTTTCAAGGTGATTTAGGGATTTCTTTCAAATACAAAAGAGCCTGTGTTTAAATTAATTTTAGAAAGACTTCCCTTGACACTTAAAAATTGCTTTTATTTCCATATTCATTATTTTCTTGGTATCTATACCTTTATCGTTTTTTTACACAATACTAAGAGTAAAAGAATTAAAAAGATAGGGAGAATCTATTTTTAGTTTATTTATTTCTATACCTTCTTTTTGGTTAGGAATTATATTTATGTACCTATTTGGAATCATCTTAAAATGGACATCAACAGGATACAATAACTCTTAGCAGTCATTAATACTTCCATGTATAGTTATTTCAATTCCTAAAATAGGTTGGATAAGTATGCACTTATATTCAAATTTATATAAAGAGTTAAGAGAAGATTATATTAAGTATCTTTACTCTAATGGAATGAAAAAATTTATTTAAATTTTTACATATTAAAAAAATGCTTTTTACCAATTATTCCTTTAACAGGAATGCTACTATTAGAATTAATTACTGGAGTTGTTATCATAGAACAAATTTTTTTCTATCCCTGGAATTGGAAGACTTCTAGTGCAATCTGTTTTAATGAGATATTCCTTTAATACAAGGTTTGATTTTTATACATCAACTTTTGTGGTTCTTTAAATTTTTGTAATAGATATACTATATTCTTTATTAGACCCAAGAATCCAAGTAGGTGATCAATAATGAAAAAAATGGCAATATTTTATATTAATTCTAGTAGGAATTATATTCTGTATTTCCTTTTATCAAAATCCATATAAGATTTCAGAAAAACTTTACTTTATTAAAGCCTAGTTTTCAACATATTTTAGGAACGGATAATTTAGGAAGAGATATTTTTAGTCGTCTATTACTAGGAACTTTCCATAGTATTTTTTTCTTGCCTTTAGTGCTATTTTATTAGCAGCCATTGTTGGAAGTATACTAGGTGCAGTTGCAGGATATTTTGGTGGCTATATTGATGAGTTTTTCTGTTTATTTCAGAAATATTTATGTCAATACCAGTAATTTTAATTACTTTAGGAATTATTGTACTTCTAAATAATGGTTTTCATTCTATTATTTTGGCACTTTTTGTGCTATATATGCCAAGAACACTTTCTTATGTTAGAGGTTTAGTAAAAAAGAGAAAAACATAAAAACTATATCAAGATAGCAAGAATTTATGGAGTTAGTAATTTCAGAATTATGAGGAGACATATTGCTCCTAATATTATACTTCCAATTCTAGTAAACTTCTCGACAAATTTTGCAGGTGCTATTCTAACTGAAGCTAGTTTAGGATATTTAGGTTTTGGAATACAACCTCCTTATCCTACTTTAGGAAATATGTTAAATGAATCACAATCTTATTTCTTGTTAGCACCTTTGGTTTACAATCTTACCAGGACTTATGATTTTATTTTTAGTCTATAAGATAAATCAAATTTCAAGAAAAATATCAGGAGAAAAAAAGTAATGGAAATACTAAAAATAAAAATCTAAATCTTAAAATTCGTGAAAAAGAAATCTTAAAAATGTTTCTTTAGAAATAAAAGAGGAGAAGTAATAGGATTAATAGGAGAATCAGGAAGTGGGAAAACTATTTTTACAAAAATATATTTTAGGTATACTTCCTTGGCAGCTCAGTATACTCAAGAAACTTTTGAAGTTGTTCCAAAAGTAGAGCTATTTTTCAAAAATGCTTTCACTTCCTTAAACCCGACAATGAAAAATAGGAAAACAATTAAAACATCTTTATGTTTCTCACTATGGGACACAAGAAAATTGGAAAGAGAAAATAGAAAAGCTTACTAGAAGATGTTGGTTTGGACAAAAATAGAAATTTTTAGATAAATACCCTTATGAATTAAGTGGTGGAGAACAACAGAAATTGTTATTATGGGAGCTTTGATAGGTGAACCTAGTTTTTGAATTGCAGATGAAGTAACAACTGCTTTAGATGTAGAGACAAAAATAGAAGTTGTTAAATTTTTAAAAGATTACGTGAAAAATTTAAAAATATCAATTTTATTTATAACCCATGATTTATCTACTTTAAAAAAATTTTGCTGACAAAAATTTATGTGATGTATCATGGGGAGTGTTGATGAAGATCATCCTTATAGAAAACAATTATTTCAACTTTCTCAAGAAGTTTGGAGGAGAACAAAATAATGTTATTAACTGTGGAGAATTTAAGTAAAGAATATATAAAAAGAAAAATCCTAAATAATGTTTCATTTTCTATGGAAAAAGGGGAAAATTCTTGGAATGTTAGGTAAGTCTGGTGCTGGAAAATCAACTATAGGAAAAATATTACTTCAATTATCAAGACCAACAACAGGGACTATCTTGTTTGAAGGAAAAGCCCTATCAGAAGTTCCTAGAAGAGATATTCAAGCAATTTTTCAAGATCCTTATAGTGCATTGAATCCAAGTTTAAAAATAGGTGAAATTTTAGAAGAACCCCTTATAGCCAATGGAGTATTTCAAAAATAAGGAAGAAAAAGAGTTGAAGAAACTTTAGTAAAAAGTAGGACTTTTAGAGTCTGATTATGAGAAATATCCTGAAGAATTATCAGGAGGACAGCAACAAAGAGTTTGTATGCAGGGCAATTATCCTGTCTCCAAAATTAATTATTTGTGATGAACCTATTGCTTCTTTTGGATTTAGCAATTCAAGTACAGATACTAGATTTAATTCAAAAAAATAAATCAAGAAGAAGGAATCAGTTTTATTTTTTTATCACACTAATCTACCAGCTGTCTATAGAATTGCTGATAGAATATTGCTTTTGTATCGTGGAGAAGTACAAGAAATTCAAGAAGTTGAAGAATTTTTAAAAATCCTAAAAAGTGAGTATGGGAAAATTCTTAAAGACTTCAAATTTAATTAAAGATTTTTAATTTTTATAAAATCTCTCATAAATTAATGATAGAAATCATCAATTTATGAGAGTCTCTTTATTTTTATTCAGCTGTTTCTAAAACTTGAGATCCTTTATAATCTCCACATTCTAAACAAACTCATGTTGTCTTTTAGGAGCTCCACATTTTTCATAAGTTACTAAACCTATTGCAGTTAGTGCATGGTGAGATCTTCTCATATTCTTTTTAGCTTTTAGAAGTCTTTTTCTTAGGGTACTGCCATTACTTTCCCTCCTCTTTATTGCGTTTATTTATACCCCTACTATCATACAAGATTTTTTTATTTAATGTCAGTAAGAATTTGAAAAATATTGGGGCTTTTTCATATATAAACAAATATATTCTATTTCAAAATATTTTTAAGTTAATGACAAATAATTTACTTGAAAAATATTTAATAATTGAGTATGATATGAGATAGATATTTTTAAGTAAAGACTATTTTTAAGTAAATATAGTCTTATAAAATTAAACACATAAAGGAGGGAAGTATGCTAAAAATTTTATATAGATGTAATAAATTATCTAGCGATTTTTGCATTTCTTTTTAGGTATTATCACAGCACTATTAGTAAAATATAAGAAGCTATATTTAAATATAGTTGTAGGCTTAATTTCATTAGTAGGGCTTGCTTGTTCTGTAACGATGACTGTATTTAAGCAGTTGTACCCACAGAAAATGGTTAAAAATATCATTACAATATAATCGGTGGGCATTGGCAATAGGAATGTTATTTATGCTTGTAGCCTTTAGTTCTACAAATCATAAAGACATTTAGAAAGTGTGAGAATGATAAACTTTGTATAGCCTCAGCTATAAGTATAATCTTCTCAACAATAGCAGTTTGGTTTTTAGGATTTACAATAATTCCTCAGGTCTATGCTATGACAAAAAGAGTTTGTTGCCTTTGGTGAAAATTCTTTTGGGACACAATCTTTAGCTTAGATTGGGAGGATTTCTATAGGGACTATTAACAATATTCTTAATTGCTCTATCAGTTCAAAAAGTGTATTTTCGTTTAAAACCATGTTTGGCTAAAAGTATTTGCCTTTAGCAATTTTCTTTGTGGGAAGTATGGACTTCTTTTTAAGAGAGTGTCAGCTCTTGCAAGACTAAGACTTTTAAAGTCAAGTAATCCATTTGTTTTTAATGTTATGATACTTGAGGATAAAAGTACTACCTATATAGCAATACTATTTGCAATAGTAGCTTGTATTTTCTCTTTCCTATTATTTAAGGATAGTAGAAAGGTAGTTGGAACATTTAAAAATAATGCTCTATTAAGATTGGAAAAAAGCAAGATTAAAAATAATAAACATTGGCTTTCAAGCTCAGCTTTCTTCTCAATATTGTCTGTGTTTGCAATAACAGTAATACATAGTCATATAACAAAACCTGTTGCTTTAACTCCGCCTCAACCATATCAAGAGGAAGGAAATATGATAGTTATTCCTTTAACAGATGTTGAAGATGGACATTTACATAGATTCTCATATACAGCAACTGGTGGAAATAATGTAAGATTCATAGTTGTTAAGAAACCAAAAAGGTGGAAGCTATGGAATAGGACTTGATGCTTGTGATATCTGTGGACTTGCAGGATATTATGAAAGAAATGATGAAGTTGTCTGCAAAACGTTGTGATGTTGTAATGAACAAATCAACAATCGGTTTCAAAGGTGGATGTAATCCAGTACCATTTGAATATGAAATTAAAGATAAGAAAATATATATAGATAAAGCGACTTTAGAAAAAAGAAAAAGATCGTTTTCCAGTGGGTGATTAATATGTTTTGGAGAATGGTAAAGGAACATTATTTAGACGAGAAGTAAAATGCTTATGATAGCATTTACAGTTGCATTAGGAGTATCGCTTGCAACAGCTATGATGAATGTTATGCTAGGAGTTGGAGATAAAGTTAACAAGGAATTGAAAACTTATGGTGCCAATATCACAGTAATGCATAAAGATGCTTCTATACTTGATGATTTATACGGTATAAGTGGAGAAACAGTTTCTAATAAATTTTTGTTAGAATCTGAAATTCAAAAATAAAACAAATATTCTGGGGCTTTGCAATAGTTGACTTTGCTCCATATTTAGAAAGAACAGGAGAAATAAAAGGAGTATCCGATAAGGTTAAAAATCTATGGAACTTGGTTTTGAAAAACATTTAGTTATGCCAACAGGTGAAGAAACTGATGCAGGTATAAAGAACTTAAAAACTTGGTGGGAAGTAAAAGGTGAATGGCTAAATGATGATGACTTAGATGGAGTTATGGTAGGTAGCCTTATAGCTGGAAAAACAATTTAAAAGTTGGAGATACAATAGAAGTAAAAGGAACAAATGAAACTAAGAAACTTACTATAAGAGGAATAATAAATTCAGGTGGAAATGACGATGAGGCAATCTATACTGCTTTAAAGACTACTCAAGATTTATTTGGACTTGAAGGGAAAAATCACTATGATAGATGTTTCTGCTTTAACAACTCCTGATAATGACTTGCAAGAAAAAGCAGCTCAAGACCCAAATAGTTTAACAATTTCTGAATATGAAACTTGGTATTGTACTGCTTATGTAAGCTCAATCAGTTATCAATTACAAGAAGTTTTAACTGACAGTGTGGCAAAAACCTAATAGACAGGTTGTTGAGTCAGAAGGAACTATCTTGAATAAGACAGAGCTTCTAATGCTACTTATTTGTATATTGAGTTCGTTTGCTTCAGCTCTTGGAATTTCTAACTTAATAACAGCTTCTGTTATTGAAAGAAGTCAAGAAAATTGGACTTATAAAAGCAATAGGTGGAACAAATAGAAGAATAATTTTACTTATATTGACTGAGGTAGTTTTTAACGGGAATTTTAGGTGGAATATTTGGATATCTTTGCAGGTATAGGCTTTACTCAAATAATAGGAAAAAAACAGTTTTCTCATCATACATAGATCCAGCTGTTATAGTCGTACCAATAGATATTGCACTTGTGTTTGCTGTTACAATAATTGGAAGTATCCCTGCAATCAGATACTTACTAACTTTTAAAACCAACAGAAGTATTACATGGAAGATAGGAGGATGAAATGACTAAGAAACAAATGTATATAAAAATTAGTTTGTAAGTTCTCTTATTAGAAGAAAAAGCAAGAATGATAGTTGCTTTACTTGCTGTGGCAATAGGGGCTACAATAATGTCAGGACTTGTAACTATATATTATGATATTCCAAGACAATTAGGAAAAAGAATTTAGATCTTATGGTGCAAACTTCGTTGTGTTACCATCAGGAAAATGAGAAGATAACTGAGACAGAGTTTGATAAAAATAAAAAAACTGAGATGTCAACACAAAAATTGTGGGAATGGCACCATATAGATATGAAACAACTAAAATCAATCAGCAACCATATATTTTAACAGGTACTGATATGATAGAAGTTAAAAAGAACAGTCCATTCTGGTATATTGAAGGTGAATGGGCTACAAATGATGATGAAAATAATGTAATGATAGGTAAGAAATTTCTAAGAAATTAAATCTGCAAATTGGAGAAACTTTTATTATTGAAGGATCAAAAGCAGGAGCAAAGGTTGTTGCTTCTAAGCAGTCTGACAGTGCAGAAGAAAGTAAGAAAAAAAGACTTAAATTCTGATTTCTATTCTAAAAATTAAAAGTTAAAGGAATAATCACAACAGGTGGAGCAGAAGAATCTTTTATCTTTTTACCTATATCACTTTTAAAATGAAATTTTTAGAAGATGACACTAAGATAGACAGTATTGAATGTTCAATAGAAGCTGACTCAAAACAATTAGAAAGTTTAGCAACTAAATTAAAAATCAGGTGATGAGAATATCACAGCTAGACCTATAAAGAGAGTTACTCAATCTCAAGATATAGTTCTAGGTAAACTACAAGCTTTAGTTTTACTTGTTAATATAGTTGTTTTAATACTTACTATGATTTCAGTTAGTACAACTATGATGGCAGTTGTTGCTGAAAGAAGAAAAGAAATAGGACTTAAAAAAAGCTCTTGGAGCCTATGACAGTGAAATTAAGAAGGAATTTTTAGGAGAAGGTTCAGCACTTGGTTTCATAGGAGGACTTTTAGGAGTTGGATTAGGTTTTGTGTTTGCACAAGAAGTTAGTTTAAGCGTGTTTGGTAGGGCAATAGAATTTCAATGGTTATTTGCTCCTATAACTATTATTGTGTCTATGATTATAACAACATTGGCTTGTCTATATCCTGTTAAAAAGGCAATGGAAATTGAGCCAGCATTGGTATTAAAAAGGAGAGTAGAATATGGATAATCGTGAAGTTTTATTAGAAGTAAAAACGTTTCTAAAATATATGGTGATTTGCATGCTTTAAAAAGAAGTAAGTTTCCAAGTAAGAAAAAGGTGAATGGGTTGCTATAATGGGTTCATCAGGTTCAGGTAAATCAACTATGATGAATATTATAGGTTGTATGGATAAACCAAGCGTAGGAGAAGTTATCTTAGATGGACAAGATATAACAAAAAGAAAGTCAAAAATTCTTTTGACAAAAAATAAGAAGGGAAAAAATTGGATTAATATTCCAACAATTCCACTTAATTCCATATTTAACTGCTCTTGAAAATGTAATGGTTGCTCAATACTATCATAGTATTCCTGATGAACAAGAAGCATTACAAGCACTTGAAAGAGTTGGATTAAAAGATAGAGCAAAACATTTACCTAGTCAACTTTCTGGAGGGGAACAACAAAGAGTTTGTATAGCGAGAGCCTTGATAAATAGCCCTGAAATAATTCTTGCTGATGAACCAACAGGAAACCTTGATGAAGTGAATGAAAAATTGTTATAGATATACTTACACAACTTCATGAAGAAGGTTCAACAATTATTGTTGTAACACATGATTTGGAAGTTGGAGATGTGGCAGAGAAAAAATAATATTAGAATATGGAAAAATTGTAAATGATATAGATCAAAAACAATTTGGAAAGAAAAACAATCTTAATAAAAAAATAGAAAAATGACTTATTACCAATTGGATTGATACGTAGTAAAAATAGTTCATTGCTAGCTAAATTCTTAACGATGAAAAAATTAACGTTTCGCTGTAATTTCAGTAAAACTTGCCAACAAGTTGAGCTTTCAAACACGCCGACAATTACTCGGCTCACTTGCTTTTAATTTTTTTCATCTAAAATTTAGAATGCAATTTCACTTATTTTTATCTACTTAAAATAAAAAAATTCTAAATTTTATAGTTATTTTTCTATTGCATATTTAATCTTATTTTTAGTAACAGTGGATAGGAGGGCAAAATGAAAAAATATTTATTAGTTGGAATGGTAGTAGCGTTATCTTTATTAACAGCTTGTGGAAAAAAAGATTTCTCTAAGATGTCTTTTAATGATGGGGAATATCAAGGACATTTTAATAATGATGACAAGGATCACCCAAGTACAGCTGATGTTGTTCTTACAATACAAGATGGTAAAATAGTAGCTTGTACAGCTGAATTTAGAGATGGAAAAGGAAATATAAAAGGTGATGACTACGGAAAAAGAAGCTGGAGATGAAAAAAATATAAGAAAGCTCAAATAGCTGTTGAAGGTTTTTCAACTTATGCTGATAAGTTAGTAGAAGTGCAAGATCCAAATGAAGTTGATGCTGTATCAGGTGCAACTGTTTCTAATAAAGAATTTAAAGAAGCAGTATGGGATGCATTAGAAAAAGCAAAGAAGTAAATAAATAATAAAAATAAATAATAAAAATAATTCGTTACTGAGTAGATTTTTAGAAAATTTTCTTTGAGAGATTTTTAATAATTTTTAATTATTCATAGCGATTACTTGTTAGCCTATAATGTTTCAAGAGCTCCACAAAGGCTCTTTTCAACATTATAGGACGTCGCAGTAATCTTATTAAAAAAACTATTAGTTATTTACTCAAAGAAAAATTTTTAATGATTAATTATAATGTGACTCATTTATTTTTATTATATAAAAGAAATTAAGGTAGAGGAAACGATTAGAAATAATTTTAGATACGGGAAGGAAGATTTTAAATGAAAAACATTTTAGAAAAAAATTAGCTCTAATTTTGTCAGTAATATTATTTTTAGTTCCTAAGTACATTGCACCAGTATGTCACCAAAGGAAGATGGCTCTCACATGGCTTGTTATTTTAGTGGAAATGCTGTAATGAAAATAGCTGTGGCAATATTTATTATAACTTTAGTTATGATTTTACTTTCAAGAGTGAAAATTGTAAAAATAATAGGAGCTGTAGCAACTATAGTTTTATCAGCTTATGTATATTTAGTACCTCACGGAATGTCAGGACTTCAAAATGAAATGGGAAAAACCATTTGGAGTTTGTAAAATAGACACAATGCAATGTCATATACACCACACTTTTTGAAATAGCAACAGGTATAGCAGTTGTAATAGGACTTTTAATGGTATTCAGTTTAATCTCTACTTTTTAAAGAAGGAAGACTAGAAAATGAGTAAAAGAATAGATGCAAATAGTTTAGCCATGGAGAATATTAGGCAAAGAAAAACTAGAAGCACTTGTATGATATTATTAGTTGCATTATTCAGTATTATAGTATATATGGGTTCTATGTTCTCACTTAGTTTGAGCAGAGGTTTAGAAAGTTTATCTGACAGACTAGGAGCAGATGTAATAGTTGTCCCAGCAGGATATAAGGCAGAAATTGAGAGTGTTCTTCTAAAGGGAGAACCCTCAACTTTTTACCTACCAGCAGATACTATGGATAAATTAAAAAGATTTCGATGAGATAGAAAAGATGACAGCACAAACTTATGTTGCAACTCTTTCAGCTTCTTGTTGCTCATATCCTGTTCAAATAATAGGAATAGATATAGATACAGATTTCTTAATTTATCCTTGGATAACTCATAATATTGATTAAAAATATGGTCACACACTTGTGACTCTAGCACTCGTAGGGTGTCAGTCATGAGTTAGACCATTAAGTATAGTCAGCATATATAGAAATATGTATGTAGAGGTAGCAACTTTAAAAAGCTATCCAATACTACTCGAATTGCTGGAAATCCCTAAAGCTAGTATAACTACAACATAGTACCTAAATAATATGGTACAAATGTGAAAAGTGGCGAAAGCAGAAAAAATATATTAGATGACATAAGGTTAAATCCTAAGTGTTAAGATAATGGGCAATCAGCAGCCAAGACCGAAAGGTAAGGTTCAACGACTATTCCTCCTGAGGGAAGTACACTAAAGCTAGTGGAAGTGGGTAGACCCAAACAGATAGAGCTGTGGGATAAGATATAGTCTGTGCTTAATAGAAATATTAAAAGTTCGAGGCTAATCTTCTTAATTTATTAAGGAGTGTATATGCCAAGAGAACTGCATAAGTGGTAGCGTACTTATGTGAACGACAACCTCTAAAACGACTGAGTCAGTTTTAGGTTCATATATTTAGAAAAATTTTACTTTTTCATTTACTTATAGTATAAAAAGTGGTATACTATATATAGGTAAATGGAGGTGAAATCATATGGAAAAAGCATATAAGTTTAGATTTTTATCCAACTAAAACTCAAATAACAATATTAAATTGTACTTTTGGTTGTGTAAGATATGTCTATAATCATTTTTTTAGATTTAAAACAAGAGCTATATAGCAAAGAGAAAAAAATCTATGTCGTATAATCAATGTAGCAAAGCACTGATAGTTTTAAAAACAAGAGAAAAGAATGGTTAAAAGATGTAGATAAATTTTCTTTACAAAATTCTTTAAAAAAGATTTAGATAAAGCCTATAAAAACTTCTTTAGTGGAAGTGGCTATCCTAAGTTTAAATCTAAGAAAGATAATAGAAAATCATACAGAACCAATTATACAAAATAATAATATAGAGTTTTTAGATAAATGGATAAAAAGTACCTAAATTAGGAAAAATTAAAAAAATAAGAGATAAAAATGAAACCACAAGGAAGAATAATAAATGCAACAATAACTCAAGTACCTAGTGGAAAATATTATATATCTTTATGTTGTACTGATGTGGGAAGTAGAAAAATTAGAAAGTACAAATAAGAATGTTGGAACAGATTTAGGTATAAAGGACTTTGCACTACCAGTGATGAAGCTATAATAGAAAAATCCAAAATATTTACAAAAATCTTTGAATAAACTAGTAATATTACAAAGAAAACTATCACGAAAAACAAAGGGTAGTTCAAATAGAAATAAAGCTAGAATAAAAGTAGCGAGATTATTTGAAAAGATATCAAATCAAAGAGAAGATTATTTGCAAAAGTTATCAATAGACTTAGTAAGAAAAATATGATATTATCTGTATTGAAGATTTACAACAAAAAAATATGGTAAAAATCATAAATTAGCAAGAAATATTGTAGATGTATCATGGAGTGAATTTAATAGAATACTAAGTTATAAAAGCGAAATGGTATGAAAGAACAATAGTAAGAGTAGATAAATTTTTGCAAGTAGTCAAATATGTAATTGTTGTGGATATAGAAATGAAGAAGTAAAAAGATTTAAGTGTGAGAGAATGGACTTGTCCAGTATGTGGAGCTGTACATAATAGAGATATAAATGCAGCAAAAAAATATACTAAAAGAAGGACTAAGGATATTAGGTATAAGTGCTTAAATATATAAATATATGAACCGTAGGAACTATGGGGATAGCTTGTAATTTGAGTTGGCTAACAGAAGCAACTATTACCCAAGAACCCTGCGACTTCAGTCGTGGGAGGTTCAGAAGGAATTAAAAGATGGAGAAGCTATTGTTGGTAGCTATGTTATTGGAGAAAAGGGAGAAACAGTTCACTTTTTCAATGAAGAATTAAAAATTGTAGGAAGATTGAAACAAACAGGAATAGGTTTCGATGCCACTGTCTTTGTCAATCAAAAATACTGCAAAAAATTAGCAAGAGCTTTGAAAGAATAACAGCTAACAAGGTTGCTGAAGAAGATGTCATTTCTTCTGTTATGATAAAGGTAAAACCTGGAGTAGATTCTGTAAAAATTAGCTTCAAAAATATCAAAAAGAATTATCAAAAAGAAGGTATTTTTTTGCAATGTTTAGTAAAAATTTGTAAATTCTATATCTTCTAATTTAAAAAGTTCTAGCTACAAGTGTTTTAATTTTTAGTAGTTGCAATTTAGTTATTATCAGTTATAATCTTAAGTATAAGTTTTCACTGCAATATTTAATGAAAGAAAAAGAAATGGCTGTGTTAAGAGTGTTAGGTGCTTCAAAGAAGATGTTGAGAAACATTATTATAAAAGAGGCTGTAATACTATCTCTTATAGGAGCAGGAATAGGAAGTTTCTTAGATTTATTTTATCTATTATAGAATTACCTCTAATAGCTTCTAAGTTCTCAATGCCATTCTTATCTCCAAGTATAATGCAGTATATAGGAATATTTGTTTTAAGTTTTGTTTTAGCTGTTATTATATACCTCTTTCAACAGTTAGAGTTGTAAAAAATTGACTGATAAAGATAGTTACTTGAGTTTAAGAGAAGAAATGTAGGGGAGCTATGTTAGAAATAAAAAAATATCTAAGTCTTACAATAGACAGGGAAAAAGATTTTTTTGCAGTTAAAGATGTAAACTTAAATATTTCAGATGGAGATTTCATCCACATAATTGAAGAAGTGGAAGTGGAAAATCAACTTTTTAAATATAGTTGCGGGACTTTTATCAGCAGATAAGGGAAGTCTTTTCACTTGACGGAACAAACTATATGGAGCTTCCTGATGAAGAAAAAAATCTGAATTTAGAAATAAGAATATTGGCTTTATTCCACAATCACCAGCACTTTTATCCTATCTAAATGTTCTAGAAAAATATTAGATTACCTTATGATATGTATGAAAAAGAAGGAGATTCAGAAGGAAAAAGCTAGATATTTCTTAAATGAGTTAGGTCTTGAGCATTTAGCAAAAATCTTATCCAAAAGAATTATCTGGAGGAGAATTAAGAAGAATAATAATTGCTAGAGCTTTTAATGACTGAACCTAAAATACTTATTGCAGATGAACCAACTTCGATTTGGATATAGAAGCAACTAAGGAAGTTATGGATTTATTGAAAAATCAATGAAAAAAGGGACAACAGTCCTAGTGGTAACACACGAATTAGATACTTTAAAAATATGGTAAAAAGGTCTATACTATGTCAGAGGGGATATTAGAAGATGGGAAAAAATTATAAAAATAAATAATTGCTACTTGCCAACCATTAGTGTTTCAGGAGCTCCACAAAGGTTCCTTCAACAGTAATGGACGTCGCAGTAGCTATAAAAATGGAAATTAAATTTTAGGGAGGAAATGGATGTTTAAAAATTGTTAGTGGGATTGGCTATGCTAACATCAGTTAGTATGTATGCAGTGCCAACATTAAATGTGTACAATTTTGAGGTAAAAATGATAAGGAGGCTTCTATAAAAAGCATAACAGAAGATTATGTAAATAAGACAGCTATAGAGCAAGGAGTTTTAGGACTTTTTGCTACAACAGATGATAGAGATAAGTTAAACTCATATGTAATTGAGATATACAATGATTATTTAGCTTTTTTTCTAATCATACTAAAAAAATCAAACTAGTGCTGATTTTAAAGCTATGATACCTCAAATTGCAGAAGGAAATTTAAATGCTACAGATGTAGAAGTCCAATTTGCAAAGGATAAAAAAATTGAACAAAATGAAAATACTTTTGCAGTATATACAGTAATTGAAGTAAAACCTGAAAATAACAAGGATTTTGCTGAATTTATTAAAAATAGAGCTGAGGCAAGTTTTAATGAAAATGGAACTTTACTTGTCTATGTAGGAACTGATAGAAGAAGTCCTAATAAATGGTGTATTTTTGAAGTATTTACTGATATGGATTCTTATTTAAATCAAAGAGCAGCAAGTTATTCTAAGAATTTTATCACAGAAACAAAAAGATATGGTAATTTCGCAAAAAAAGAGCTGAACTTCAAGCTTTTAAAAATTAATAAATAAAGGTGGATTAGACTACAAAAAAATTATATTAAGATAGAAAGAGTCTGTTACAAGTTAAATTCTCATCCCTAAAAGTAAAAAAATAAGTGAGTTACGAATGGAAATTTTCAGATAAAAAAATCAAATAGAATGAGCCGAGCAAATTCAGGAGTGTCTGAACGAAGTGAGTTTCTGATTTCTTAGAAGCACTTAGCAATTTATTGCTTAGAGCTTCTATGATGCAGATTCTTGATTTTTATCGTTAAGAAATTTACTCAGTAACGAGCTATTTTTACTTTTTGTGAATTTGTAACAGTCTTTTTTTGGAGGAAGTATGAGTATAGTTGAAAAAAATATCTTAAAGAATTAAAGAGAGCCTATTATAAAAATGGTGGAAAAGAAATGTGGGATAATTTTTGAAAAGATTAAAGAAGGGCAAGTGAAGAAGATATTAAAAAAATTAAAAGAAGAGTATCCAGAAGTACCTGATTCTTTAATAGAACTTTTAAAAAATGTAGATGGAACATATTTTTAGAAAAATATAAGGGAGAAACTGTAGTTTTTTTACTTTTTTTAGGCTCAGATGTAGAAGAATATCCATATTACTTATTATCTTCAAGTCAAATTTTAGAAAGTAAAGATGATGCTTATAAATACTATGCTGATTATGTGGATAGAAAATATGAAGAAGTAGAAATAGATGAAGAAATAATTAGTGACTCTAAAAAATGAGATGGCTACATTTTTCTGATTGTATGAATAATGGTGGGACATCACAATTATTTATAGATTTTTCGCCATCAGAAAAGGGAGTAAAAAGGACAAGTAGTTAGATTCTTACATGATCCAGATGAAATAGCAGTTATAGCTGATAGCTTTGATGAGTATTTAGAAAAATTGATGGAATATGAATTAGATTTTTATAAATGAAGATACAATGGAATAAAATTAAAAATCAACTAAGAGAAAAACTAATAAAATTTGCTTTTAGAAAAAAATATAAACTGTCATAGTTAGTAATTTATTTATTGACTTGTGGCAGTTTTTTATTTTACAAAAAAATATTGAAAAACTTAGATTTTTTTAAATAATATAATTCTTAATATTACTATTATGTTATAAAAAAATGAACAAAAAGTGTAAAAAAATAATATTGAAAAATGATATAAAGGGAGTATAATAAAAAGGAAAAAGTTATATTTTTTTAAAGAGGTGTTTTAAAATGACAAAAGAATTTTGCTCATAGGGGATTTAGTGGAAAAATATCCAGAAAATACTATGCTAGCTTTTTGAAAAGGCAGTTGAAATTGGAGCTGATGGAGTAGAACTAGATGTCCAACTTACAAAAAGATGGAGAAGTAGTTATAATTCATGATGAAACAATAGATAGGACTACTGATGGAAAAAGGCTATGTTGTAGATTATACTTATGAAGAGTTATCAAAATTTGATGCTTCATATATCTATACTGGAAAAAAATGGGATTTAATAAAAATTCCAACATTAAAAGAATATTTTTGAATTGGTAAAAGATTTAGATTTTGTTACTAATATTGAATTAAAAACAGGAATAAATCAATATTTAGGAATAGAAGAAAAAGGTGTATAAGCTGATTAAAGAATATAAACTGGAAAAAGAAGGTTATAATTTCAAGTTTTAATCATTTTTTTCTGTGTTAAGAATGAAGAAAAATAGCTCCTGAATTAAAAATGTGGTTTCTTATCAGAAGATTGGATAATAGATGCTGGAGCATATACAGCTTCTCATGGGATTGAATGTTTCCATCCAAGATTTAATAATTTAATTCCTGAAGTTGTGGAAGAATTGAAAAAAATAATATTGAAATTAATACTTGGACAGTTAATAAAGAAGAAGATATAAAGGATTTAATCAATAAAGGAATAGATATCTTAATTGGTAATTATCCTGATTTAGTGAAGAAAAATAATAAATGAAAAATAAATAGGGGGTAGATATTATGGAAAGTTTGGAATTATTTTTGACAACCGTAAATAAATGGTTATGGGGAAGATGGCTTGTTTATGTACTTTTTAGCATTAGGTATTTTGTATACATTTACTAATGGGTTCATACAAGTTAGATACTTTTAAATTTATTATGAAAAAGACTTTAGTTGACTCATTTAAAAGCAAGAAACGATGAAAAAAAGGCTCAGGTTCTATTTCAACATTTAAAAGCAATGATGGTAACACTTGCTGGAAAATGTAGGAGGAGGAAATGTTGTAGGAGTTGCAACTGCAGTTGCTGCTGGAGGAATGGGAGCTGTTTTTTGGATGTGGGTAGCTGCATTCTTTGGAATGGCTTTAAAATATGGTGAAATAGTTCTATCTCAACTATATCGTGGAAAAGATTCAGAAGGAAACTTACTAAGTGACCAATGTACTATATTAGAGATGGATTAAAAAGCTCCTTGGTTAGGAATTGTTATAGCAGTTTTTAATGTGTACAAAGATGATGGGAGCAAATTTAGTACAATCTAATACTATATCAGGAGTTTTAAAATCTAATTACAATGTTCCTACTTGGTTAACAGGAGTAATCTTAATTTGTTGTTTGATGGCTGTTGTATTAGGAGGATTAAAAAGACTTGCTAATATAGCAACTTCATTAGTTCCTATAATGTCAATATTCTATGTTGCAGTAGGATTATTAGTAATATTATTAAATATCCAAGCAGTTCCAGGAGTATTTAAAGAAATATTCACACAAGCCTTTTTCTATGAAAGCGGCAGCAGGTGGAACAGGAGGATATATTATAGCAAGAGCTATGCAATATGGTATAACACGTGGTATGTATTCAAATGAAGCTGGGGAAGGAACAGCACCTTTTGCACACGGTTCAGCAATAGTAGATCATCCTTGTGAAGAAGGAATAACAGGTGTAACAGAAGTATTCTTAGATACTATAATAATTTGTTCTATAACAGCAATAGTTATTGGAGTAACAGGAATCTATCAATCTGATTTAAAGCCCAGCTGTAATGGCAATAGAATCTTTTTGGAACAGTATGGGAACCACTAAAAGCATTTAGCAACATTTGCACTTTTACTTTTCTGTTTTACAACTTTGATGGGACAATGGTTCAATGCAGCTAAAAAGTTTTCACTTATGCTTTTTGATCCTAAAGTTACAGATAAAGTAAGATTTGTATTCCCATTCTTATGTATAATTGGAGCTATAACAAAAATAAGTTTAGTTTGGACAATACAAGACGTTGCAATGGGATTAGTTATAATACCTAACTTAATTGCATTGATAATCTTATTCCCACAAGTTAGTAAACAAACAAAAGATTATTTTTCTAAACAAAAATAAAGGGAAAATTAAAATAACTGTATTTGAAAAAAATAGCAACTCAAAAAGTTGGAGGAAACATTGTCGCTCAGAATGACGCTCAGGATGTCGTTCAGAATGACGCTCAGAATAAAGTAGCTTTTGCAGAGTTTATAAAAGAAAAAAATATAATAAAAAGCAATCTATAAAGGTTGCTTTTTCTTTTAGCAGTCAAATTAGGTTGCGAAATAAAAAGCCAACTGTAAATTTTATTATCTACAATTGACTTATTCTTTTATTAATCCACAAGTTCAGGATTAATGAAAGGTATAACTAATTCACAAACTTCATCTTTTTCATTAAGTCCATATAAACTCATATAGTAACCATCTCCAAAAACCTGTTTCAAACATTGTAATTTTTATGATTTGTTCCAGGAATCTCCCAATGTATGAACTGTTTTCCTTGGAAAAAAATTTAGAAAAAATAATCGTTATAGTGATTTTTTTATTAGGATTATTTTTAATCCAATCATACCAGAAATTTAGTATATTCTTCTGCAACAGTAGCATCACAGAAACTAGCTAGTCCAGCATCAACACCGAAGCCATTTAATTTACTAGACTTATTTTGAGTCTGTTCATAACGAATAATCTTATCATTTTTTTAATTTTTAATCTTGCTCCTGCCACTCTTTTTAGAAATAGTTTTTGAGTTTAAAATTGCAAGTTCAACCTCATATTTCCCAATAGGAATAGTTCTATCCAAGATTTTTTTCTATTTTCTTCACTATGTAAATAACATAAAGGGTCAGCAATAATTACCTGTCCTGTTGGAAAATCAGCTTCTCCAATAGTATCTAGGCTTATTCTATCTGATTCTGTAAAAAGATTTTCTATGAATTCTTTTTGAATATTCATCTTTTCTCAAAAAGTCTAGATTCTTTTTCAAAAAGCTATCGTAAAAGGTGATTTTACTTTTTTTCTTATTTGCTCATTAGTCTTTGCATTGATAAAATATTTCTCTCCATCTTCTTCTATAAAAGATTAAATCAGTTCCTACTGGCATTTCATAGACATTTAAAAATAGTAGGTTCTATATTAATTAAAGTGTTTAAATCAACGACACTAAGATTTTTTTAGGATCATTTACATATTCATCGTTATCACTATCACCAAAAAGCCATCCAACCAGTGTCAATATTATTAAGAGGTTCTTCACGAAATAACCATCTAAATTTAGTTTCAGCATTCAATATAGATTTTGTTACAATGCAAGAACCAGCATTCTCAACATATTTTTTTCATTATAGTTTCTCCAATTTATACTTTTATTTTTCATCGTCCACTTTTTTTATTTCAACGAATCTATCTTCTGACTTGTAGGCAGAATAAAATGATATTCAAATCCAATAATTAAAAATAGCACCATTGATTAACATGTCTCTTATAAACTCAGAACTTATAGCTGGAGTTTCCCAAATAATATCAGGTGCTTCTTTTTAGAACATCAACAAAAGTTACCGTATATTCTTCTTTGTAGAAATTATATAATCTCCAAGTATATTCTAAGAAAGTTCCTATAAATAGTGAAATTGCTGAGAGAATAAAAAGTAATAACTGCAGAAAATATTGAAATTTTTCTTAGCTAAATGCTTATATACTCCAAAAAGATGCAGCAGTTAAAAAATGCAGGGACTGCCCATACATAATAACCAGCCATTCCAATGAGAACATAGGCTACAATTCCAACTAAAGAGATTCCAAGTACTCCTAAAATACCTAAGATATAATTCTCACTGGTATTGATATTTTCTATTTTCTTTGATTCTAAGTCTTTTACAACTTTTTGTATTCAGCCTCAGTTAGATATAAATAATTAGCTCCTACATCATAAATAGATAAACTAGTTTCGTTATCACCATCAAAAAGCCACCAGTTGTGAAAGAATTTCTTTTTAAAAATACTAGTAACATTTTCTATAATTTCATCAAACTTTTTTTTGTTTGAAGATGTAAGAAAAAGGAATTTTATATTTAATAGTAACAGTAGCATTTCTTTAGCTGTGATACTATCTTTTTTTATAAATCCTCTCCTCTTAAAAAGTTGAACTAAAGATTTATGTTCCTCATCTTTATGTGCTCCTATTGTGATAGAGCATTCTTTTGTATCAAAAATTTACTGTACACCAATAACCATTTATCTTTCCAGCATACCATACAATAGAAAAATTTATTTTTTTAATTGTTTTAATTGATAGTCTGTTTTTAAAAAGTTAAAGCTTGCCATAATAATTTCCTCCCAACAAGAATTATGTTATTTTTTTAATGAAAGATTTAGCTTCTTTTAAAATATCAAATAACTCAGTTTTCTGATAATTCTCTATCTGAACCAATTGAAACTATGACAGCTAATTCAGTTTTACTATCATCAAAGTTATGTATGTTATAGGCAAGAGTACCATCTTGTTCTAACTTAATTATTATAGTTTCATCATCTTTATATACAATGTCACAATTTTTTTCAATATAGAAATTTTCTAATATATCCATTCTATCAGGATTTTTAAAGTCTAGTTTGTTCATTTTTTTCAAAAGATAAAAAAATTTTATACACTGCTTTTTTTCTTGGTCTCTATCTTGGAATTCAATATGTTTGTCATCTTCTTCTGTTATATCAAATTCAGAAACAATTTTATCTATATCAAGATATTCTGCTTTGTCTCCATGGTCTAAAGAATCACTACTAGCTTCAGATTGACTTGTTGTATTATCTAAGCTTTTTAATTTTATCAACAATTCCTCCTCTCTTTACCACAAGCTACAAAAAGTTAATGCCAAAACTGCTAAAAAAACATTGTAATTTTTTTCATAATCAATAATCTCCTTTTAAAAAATATTTATTGTTAAAAATTTTATACCATACATTATTTAATAAAAGATTTAGCTTCTTTTAGAATTTCAAATAAATCTTTTTCTGAAAGTTCATCTTGTAGAACCAATTGCTACTATAATTTCTAAGGTAGTTTTGCTATTATCAAAATTATGTATATTGTAACCATAACCAACTTCAGGATCAAATATACCAATCATTATAGTATCTTTATCTTTGTATATGGTATCACAACCTTGTTCAATATATCCTTCCTCTAAAGAATCAATCTTTTTAGGATTTTTGAAGTCTATACTTGATATCTTTTCATACATAAAGATTCTGAATACATCTCTATTATCATCTTTATCCTTAAATTCAAAAATATTTTTTTCACTCTCTTCTACTATATTAAATTCAGAACTAATTTTTTTCTTTATCAAGGATATCTCTTATATCTTTCTCCTTACCACAAGCAACAAAAAGCTAATGCTAAAATTGCTAAAAATACTAAAAATTTTTTTCATATTTTTTTATCCCCTTAAAAAAATGTTAATAAAAAAAGTATATTACCATTAAAAAAAGTATAACATACTTTTTCATAATAGTTTCAATAATTTTAAGGAATATCTATATAATTTTATAATTTTTTTATTTATAACTAATCTTAGTTTTAATAATTGAAAAATACTTAGAAAATATACTATAATTATCTAACAAAGATAAAAAGAGAAGTGTATTATTTTTATAATGGAAATAATACTCAATTTGAAGGAGAAAAAAATGCCAATTCGTGTTGCAAATGATATACCGGCTAAAAAATCAATTAACAGAAGAAGGAATTATTTTTATAGAGGAGACTCGTGCTAATACACAAGATATCCGTCCATTAAATATTTTAATATTAAATCTAATGCCTAAAAAAAGAAGAAACTGAAACTCAATTACTTAGTCTTATAGGAAAATTCACCTTTACAAATAAATGTTGAATTTCTTATGGTAAAAAAATCATGAATCTAAAAATACAAATTTAAGCCATATAGAAAAAGTTCTATCAATATTTTGATGATATAAAAGATAACTTTCTATGATGCTTTAATAGTTACAGGTGCTCCTGTTGAGCAGATGGAATATGAAGAAGTAGACTATTGGAATGAATTGCAAAAAAATATTTGAATGGAGTAAAACTCATGTTTTCTCATGTTTACATATATGTTGGGCAGCACAAGCTCGTCTATATAACGACTATAAGATTGCTAAAACAATACAACCAGCAAAAGTTTTTGGAGTATTTCAACATGAAATAACTGAATCATCTAATCCTTTTAATTCGTGGATTTAGTGATGTATTCTTAGCACCTCATTCAAGACATACTCATATAGATGAAAAATAAACTAGCTTCAACAAAAGAACTAGAAATTTTAGCAAAAATCAGAAAGTAGGGTTCTTTACTTATAAGTACTGAAGATTTAAGAAAAAATCTTTATTACAGGACATTTAGAATATGATAGAGAAACTTTATTAGGAGAATATAGAAGAGATAAGGACAAGGGACTAGAAATACAAGTACCTGTAAATTATTTTTCCAAATGATGACGATACTAAAAAACCTTTACAAACTTGGAAAACAACAGCACATTTATTCTATCATAATTGGTTAAATGCTGTTTACCAATTAACACCTTATGATTTAAAAGACTTAGCTAAATAATTTTTACTTTTGGGGGGATTTACATGAAAAAAATTTTTTTGTTATTTTAATTTTTGATGTTATCTGTATTTTCTATTGCCACTGCTCATCCATTTAAAAAGTGAGAAGGAGTTAAATAATTTTCTTTGCAAAAATTGATCATGCTCATAAAAGAAGAATTAAAAAAAGACTATAGAGAAGAAATGACTAAAAAGAAAAGGAACAGCTAATAATGAGTATTCATTTGAGATAGAAGATGATAGAACTGTTCTTATTACAAGAAGTATTGCTGGTATAAAACCAGAAACTAAAATCACTCAATATTTCAATAGTGAGGGAAATTGTATATGATTTCTTCTCTTACTAGTGAAACAGAAAAAGGATCTTTATGCCTTGTACAGAAAGTATGATAGCGATGGAAATCTGTTTATATATAGTTATGCTATTGATGGAAAAAAATATAGATAGAGGCTATTATAGTGATGGAAAAGTTGGCATATATACAAGAATTAAAAATTATAAAAGGACAACCTCCTATTCCAAAATGGAAAAATACATCGAGTACTATAAAAATGGACAAATAAAAAGTACAAGGAAAATAATAAAGACGGTAAAAAGAGATGGAGAATTTAAAGCCTTTCTTAGAAATGGAAAAAAGTGCTGGTTCTGTTTTTCTACAAAGATGGTAAAAATTATAAAATCTACTTTTAGTTAATAGTATGAAAGGATAGTGCAATTTTTTCTCTAGTAACTGATATAAACTATAACTTAAATTCAAATGAAATAATTACTGATGAATTTCCAAATGGACTTTTAAAAACAATATTTTATTTATAATAAAAAAATGGACTTCTTGATGGTGAAAAGTAGAGAATATTATGAAGAGGGGAATATAAAATCAATATCTTCTTTCAAAAATAATGTTGCTAATGGTCTTTTTATCTCATATTATCAAAATGGGAATATTAAAGATAAACAGAACTATAAGAATGGAAATGGAGAAGGTGAAGGTCTATTTTATTATGAAAATGGACAACTTGAAGAAAAAAATACTTTATGAAAAATGGAAAGTTAGATGGAGAAGCAATAAATTATTTTTAATGATGGTAAAAATAAGACATAAAAGCTATTTATAAAGATGACATTATGTTGGAAGAAGAAGTTCATGAAAAATAATGAAATTAAAAATACCTTTTAAAAAAATGAAGAGATTGTTCAACAAGATATATATACAAAAAAATAAGATATTAAAAGCTACAATATTCTTTTTTTAGAGAATGAAAAAAACAAAGATAATAACTTACCATAAAAAAATGGGAATAAACAAGAAGAGGTTTTTCTATAAATGGACTTTTTGGATGGAGAGGCTTTTATATATTATCCTAGTGGAAAACTTGAAAAATAAGTCGTTTTTTTAAAAGATGGAAAAAGAGAAGGAGAATCTTTAACTTACTATGAAAATGGAAAGTTAAAGAAAAAAATTCTTTATAAAAAAATGGTATGAAAAAAATGGTATTGCTATTGTATACTATGAAAAATGGTATGATAGAACAAAAAGCATATTTTTGTTGATGATAAGAAAGAGAATGAACGTCTATATTATGATAAAAAAAGGAAATCTAATCAAAACTGAAATCTATAAAAAAATAATGTGAAACAATAATTTTGGGGGCTAAGTATGAGGAAAAACTTTTTAGTTTTAATTTTTTTATTTTTTTACCTTTTTCAATATTAAATGCAAAACCTTTAAAAAAATGAAGCAGAACTTCAAAAATATTAGAAATAAGGCTGATAAAATAGTTCAAGAAGAATTAAAAAAATGATTATAAGAAAGAATATCTAAAAAAAGAAAAAACAATTTAGAGAAAAATAGAAGGTATTGAAGAAAAGTATCTTTAGTGATGGGAATTTGTATTTGAATTAAAAAAATGGTGTAGTCGATAATATTTCTAAAAAAATAGAAAAAAACCTGATATCTTTGTGAATAAAGCATTTGATAAAGATGGAAATTTATTAAAAATAGCTTCTTTTAGCCAAATTAGATGAAGAAACTTTTTATATAGAGAGTTTAATAAAGATTTGAATCTTGTTATAGAAACCTATGCTATTGGTGAAAAATCTATGCAAAAAGCTTATTATAGCAATAAGAAATTGGCATATACTAGAGAAGGGAAAATTAGATGAAGATTATAATCTTTTTACAAATGGAAAATACACTGAATATTATAAAAATGGACAAATGAAAAGTACAAGGTTCATATAAGGAAGGAAAAAGAGATGGAGAATTTAAAAGCTTTTCTTAAAAATGGAAAGAGTGCAGGTTTTATAATCTATAAAGATGGAAAAAAATTATAAAAATCTACTTTAGTTAAAAGCTATGAAAGATAATGCAAGTTTTTCTCCAGTGACAGATATCTATTATAAATTAGAAGATTCTCATACTTTAAGAAAAGTAGACTATGAAAATGGACTTCTAAAAACATATTTTTATTTATAATAAAGATGGTATTCCTGATGGTGAGAGTGTAGAATACTATGAAGAAGGAAGCATTGAATCAATTGTTCATTTTTAGAAATAATATAGTTGAAGGTTTAACTATTACATACTATGAAAATGGAAATATAGATGAAGAAGTTAACTATAAAAAAATAATAAAAATGAATGGTGAAGCAAAAATCCTATGATGAAAATGGAAAATTAAATGGAAGAACTATCTTTTAAAGATAATATAAAACTTGAAGAAGATGTTTATAAAGAAAAATGAGATATTGAAAAATACTTTTAAAAATGGAGAACTTGTAAAACAAGATATTTGTACACTGAATGGGACTTTAAAAGAAAGAAGAATATTAAATGGAGATGAAATGGAATATTCAACTTTTTATCCAAATGGGAATGTTAAACAAAAAAATTCTAGCTAAAGATAAAATAATAATAAAAGAACAAATTTATGCTAGAAAGTGGCAAATATTATGTATAATAGTTTTTTTCTCTGATGGAAAAACCCTGTAACAGAGTATTTTTGAATATTATCCAGACGGAAAAACTTTTTAGAAAAAAATCTCTACTATAAATAAAATGTTAAATGGCGATTCAATTGAATATTATCCAAATGGAAATATAAAAGAAAAAAAGTTTTTTGCTGATAACCAAAATGAATGGAGAAGCCATTAAATACTACGAAAATGGAGTTGTAAAAGAAAAAAAGCTTACTTCATAAATGATAAAACAAGAAAAAAGAAAATTTTTTTCTATGATGAAAAAAGGAAAATTAATAAAAACTGAAATTTATAAAAAAATGATATAAAGCAATAATTCCATACTACATAAGGAGTGATTTCTATGAAAAAAATTTTTAATTACTTTAATTTTTAATGTTATCTATATTTTTCTATTGCTTCTGCTCACCCATTTAAAAAGTGAGAAGGAGCTCTATAACTATTATACTGAAATAGACAAAAAAATTAATGAAGAGTTAAAAACTCTCCTGAAAAAAATTTTTAAAAGATAGAAAAGATACTTTAAAACCTCTATCTATGAATGTCTTTGGTGCAGATAAAGTATTAGGAGACAATAGCTATCTATTTGGCTTTTGATAAAAACAGGGAAAAATTATGTCAATGATGAAAAAGAAATGTACTAGATACACCTTCAATGATAGCTAGAATTTACTATTCTAATGGAAATTTAAAAAGAATTATACTTAATGGATGATGATTTTTGTAACAGGAATTGTTAGAACTTACTATGAAAGTGGGAAAAAGCATGAAGAAATTCCTTATTATAAAGGGGAAAAAAAGAGGGCTTAAGAAAGATTTATTTTGAGAATGGTAATTTATCAAATGAAGTCCACTATTTTGACGATTCAAGAGAAGGGAAAAACTACAGATTATTATAGCAATGGAAAAGTACTTCGTGTAAAAATTATAAGAATAACATGATAGATGGAGAGTTTACTGAATATTATAGAAATGGTCAAATAAAAAGTAAAAAGGAACTTACAAAAAAATGATTTAAGAGATGGTGAATTTAAGTTCTATTCAGAAAATAATAAGTATCTTGGGTTCAGTTTTTCTATAAAGATAAAGAAATCATAAAAAGTACTTTTAAGTGAAGAGGACAAGGATGAATTAGAGGATAGCTTTTGAATTTGCTGATATGTCTTCATTTCTTAGAGCTGCAACTGGAGATATTGTAGGAGCAAGAACTGATAAATATCCTAATGGAAAAAACTAGAATTTCTATGCCTTATAATGTGAATGGAGAACTTCATGGGAAAATTTAAAGAATTTTATGAAAGTGGAAAAAATTTCTTCTGAAAACAACTTATGAAAATGGAATTAGGCAAGGAAAAATCTTTGGAATATTTAGAAAATGGAAAAAAATTGTAGAAGAAAAAAATTATATAGATGGTAAAAAAGAAGGAAAAGTTTTAGAAACCTTTGAAGGTATGATACAAATGAAGGCTAACTACAAAAAAATAATAAAATTGATGGCGATATGTTTTTATATTATCCAAGTGGGAAACTTTTACAAAAGAGAAATTTTATTAATGGAAAAAGCAGAAGGAGAGCTTGTAGAATACTATGAAAATGGAGTTGTAAAAGAAAAAGCTTACTTCATAAATGATAAACAAGAAAAAGAACATTTTTTTCTATGATGAAAAAGGAAAAGTTAATAAAAAACTGAGGTTTATAAAAAATGGAATAAAACAATAATTCCATACTACATAAGGAGAGATTTCTATGAAAAAGATTTTTTTAACTATTTTTAATTTTAATGCTATCTGTATTTTCTATTACTAATGCCTATTCAGAAGAAATGCATAAAGAATACTATGACAGTGGAAAAAAATATTAAAAGAAAGTCATTTTTCTAATGATAAAAAAATGGACTAGAAAAATCTATTATGAAAATGGTAAAAATTTCAAGTATTAAAAACTATAAAAAAATGGCAAAGTTGATGGTGAATATATAGAATATTACACAGATGGAGAACTAAAAACTTAAAGGAAGATATAAAAATGGACTTAGAGATGGAGAATTTAAGACATATTTAATGAATGCTAAAAGCGCTGGTTCAGTATTCTATAAAGATGGAAAAAGAAATAAAATCAACTCTTACAAACTATATGAAAGAAGATGTATTTTTTTAATTTCCCTGATGAAATGGAATCTCTAATAAATACTGTAAGTAAAAAAATCAAAAAGAGCTTGTAAAAACTAAGGGATGAAGCTGATGGTTATCATATACTTGGAGTAGCTAACTATCCTAATGGTAGAGTTTCCTCAGCTGTTCAAGTTAATGACCCTAGGAGAATATGATGGAGAACGTAAGGAATACTATGAAAGTGGACAATTAGAACAAAAAAAGGTTACTATAAAGATGATTTAGGACAAGGAGAATACATTTGGTACTATGAAGAGGGGAGTATAAAACAAAAAGCTTTCTATAAAGATGATAAAATTGAGGGAACTCTATTTATCCAGGAGGTAAAATTGCCCAAACAAATAATTATGTAAATGGGAAAAAAGAAGGAGAATTAATAGAATATTATGAAAATGGGCAAATAAAAGAAAAAGATTTTTATATCAATGATAAAGAAGAAGGAAAAAGCTTTATTCTATGATGAAAAAAAGGAAAGTTAATAAAAACTGAAGTTTATAAAAATGGTATAAAAGCAATAATTTTAGTGGGATAAGGAGAGAATTTCTATGAAAAAAATTTTTTTACTATTTTAATTTTTAATGTTATCTGTATTTTCTATTGCTTCTGCTCATCCATTTAAAAAGTGATAAAAGAACTTCAAGACTTTTTATGCAAAGATTGATAAAGAAGTTGATAAAGAATTAAAAAAAGATTATCTAAAACTTTTTGAAGAAAAGAAAAAGCTAATTTAAAAAGAAAAAAAGCAAGTGATGATGCTACAGAAAAAGAATTTAGAAGATGATGAATATCTTTTTGTTTTTAAAAAATGAGAAATTAGAAAATGGTCTTCAAAAAAAGGAGATTCTTAATGGAAAAATTTATAATTTTAAGTTATATGTATGAAAATGGTAAAAAAAGTAGAATAGTATGTTTAAGTAGAGAAAATACTGCTTTATTATGGTACTGTTAAATATTTTAGAGAAAATGGTACACCTTTATATAGTGGACAGTTCTATGCTGGAAAAAAATGGAAGGAATGTATAAAGAATATTATGAAAGTGGCAAACTTTTTAATGGAAAGTTATTTTTCTAATGGTAAAGAAAATGGATCAGAAAAAAATATTATGAAAATGGAAAAATTTTCAAGTATCAAAAACTATAAAAAATGGTGTAGTTGATGGAGAATATATAGAATATTATACAGATGGAGAGTTAAAACTTAAAGGTTCATATAAAAATGGACTTAGAGATGGAGAATTTAAGACATATTTAATGAATGCTAAAAGTGCTGGTTCAATCTTTTATAAAGATGGAAAAGAAATAAAATCAACTCTTACAGATTATATGAAAGAAGATGTATTTTTTTAATTTCCTGATGAAATAAAAGCTCAAATGAATGTTGGAGATGAAAAAGAAAAGAACTTATAAAAAGAAATGGAAGAACATGGTGGATATCATATGTTAGGAATAGATACCTATCCTAATGGTAGAGTTATGAGAGTTGTCCCATATAATCAACAAGGAATATATGATGGTACATTTAGACAATATTATGAAAGTGGACAATTAGCACAAAAAGGTTATTACAAAAATGGTTTTAGGGACAAGGGAATATATTTGGTATTATGAAGAAGGAAGTATAAAACAAAAAAAGCTTTCTATAAAGATGATAAAATAGAAGGAATTGTAACTTCATTCTATCCAGGTGGTAAAATTGCCCAAAACAGTTAATCATATTAATGGAAAAAGAGAAGGCGAATTAATAGAATATTATGAAAAATGGGCAAATAAAAAGAAAAAAAGATTCTATGTCAATGGCAAAAGAAGAAGGAAAAAGCTTTATTCTATGATGAAAAAGGAAAAGCTAATCAAAACAGAAATCTATAAAAATGATGTTAAACAATAATTCTATACATAAGGAGTGATTTTTATGAAAAGATTTTTTTACTATTTTAATTTTAATGCTATCTGTATTTTCTATTGCTAATGCTCATCCATTTAAAAAGTGATAAAGAGCTTTTATGATTTCTATGCTGAAATAGATAAAAAGATATTCGCTGAAAAAAACAAGCCTATTGTTAGAAAAAAATTTCCAAGAAAAATTAACTAAAGAAGAACAAAGTAAAGTGCCTCTGATAATAGAAATTATACTGTAGAAGAGGTAATTGGAAATGATAAATTAGTATATAGTGCTTTCGATAATCATTTGATGTATATATTTCAGTTGAATCAAAAAGGTAAAGAAGAAGGTGTTGTCAGATTTTTGATGAAGATGAAAATTTAGTAAAAATCTGTTATGGTAACAGTCTAAATGGAATAATGGGAATATTAAGAGAATATTATCCTAGTGGAAAAACTAATGAATGAAATGCCATATTATGCAAAAGAAGTTAAATGGGGAATGGAAAAAATTTATTATGAAAGTGGAGCATTAAGAGAAGATTACCATTATTACAATGATAAAGAAGATGGACAAGGAATTATATATTTTTGAAAAATGGTCAAAAAGATGCAAGTAGAAAAATTATAAGAATGGTTTAAAAGTTGGGGATTACTATGAATATTTTGAAGATGGAACTCTTGCTACAAAAGGTTTCTTTGTAAATGGAAAAAGAAGAAGGAGTTTTTGAACTTTACAATCGTGAAGGTAAAAAATTTAAAAGAGTTAGTTTTCAAAAAGGTAAAAAAATTGAAGAAAGAGAAATAAAACAATAAAAACTAAAAAGCTAGAACACACTATAAACACTCAGTTTAAAAAGTAAAAATAAGTGAGTTATATTATAATTTATGATAAAAATTTTTCTTTGAGTAAATAAATAATAGTTTTTCAATAAGATTACTGCGACGTCCTATAATGTTGAAAGAGCCTTTGTGGAGCTCTAGAAACATTATAGGCTAGCAAGTAATCGTTACATATAACTAAAAGCTTATTAAAATCTTTCAAAGAAAATTTTTTTCTACTCAGTAATGAACTATTTTTTTACTTATATGTTCTAGCTTTTTTTATTTTAAATTTTTTTCCTTTTTGAAGTAAATATAGATAAGAAAAAGCAATTGTGTTTACTGTCCAAGAAATCAAATAGCCATATAATATCATAAAGAATGTAGGATTTAAAGGGAAGACAAAAAAATATCCATAAAAAGCCTTACAATACAAATTGCAAATATGTTTATTAACATAGGATAGAAAGTATCTCCAAGCCCTCTTATAGCACCAGCTAATACATCCCCAATCGTATAAATAAAGTAGAAGGGTGCTAGTATACTCAAAATTTCTGAAGTCAATTCTATAACTCTCTATCTTCTATAAGGAAAGGTGCTAAATCTTTACTCCAAATAAATAGAGTTAGACTTATAACTAATATCATTGAAATGGACATAATTACAGAAGATATAATTCCTTTCTTAACTCTATGATGTTTCTTAGCTCCATAATTTTGTGCAACAAAAGTTGAAGAAGATATACAAAAGGCATCTGAAACAGACCATATTAAGAAATCTAATTTTTCCTGAAATAGCCCAAGCAGCTATACTATTTACACCAAACATATTTATCTTACTTTGTATAGTAGTATTGGCAATAGGATAAATAACTGATTGTATAGCAATAGGCAAACCTAATACAAAGATTTTTCTTTAAATATTTTTTTATAAAAAGTTAATTTTTTTATATAAATTCTACAATCCAAATTAGTTCTCATCAATACAACAAAGACTAAAATTGCACTCACAATTTGCGAAAATTAATGTGGCAAGTCCCACTCCTACAACAGATAAATTAAAGTTAATTACAAAAATTAAATCTAAAACTATGTTTAAGATATTAGCAAATATTAAAATATGAAAAAGGTGTTTTTGAATTCCCTAAGGCTCTTAATATACCTGAACCTATATTATATATCATAGAAAAACCATACCACTGAAACAAATAAAAAGTATAGATATAGGCTTCATGGAATATCTTTTGAGGAACTTTAATAAGACCTATGAAGTAAGGTGATAAAATACAACTTAATATAGATAAAATTAATCCTCCAACTATGGCAAATAACATGGCTGTATGACTAGCTTTAGAAACATCTTCTTTTTCTTTTGCACCAAAAATATTGAGAAATAATAATAGTTGCTCCAGACGAAAGACCAATAAAAAAACTTACAGGTAATCTTTGAAAACTCATAACTGATTCAATGGCAGCAAAGGCATCTTTGCCTGCAAACTTTCCTACTATGATGGCATCTATAGTTGTGTAAAGAGATTGAAATAATGTTCCTAAAAATATAGGCAGAGTAAAATTCAAAAATAACCTTCCAAATTTTACCTTGAGTTAAATCATTATTTTTAACATAGTTTTTCATAATATCATTCCTCAATTCACGATTTTTTTAATTAAGTTCATTATATAACTTTTTTTATTTTTTACTGTCAAATAATTTCTTTTTTTACTTTTTATTTCATAAAACTATTTAAGTAGAAAACTTTTTGTTGACACTTTCGATTAAAAAGTTTATAATTTTAGTAAACAATTAAAATTGAAAGAGAGTTGAAGTAATTATGGAAACAATGGCAAAACATTTACCAGCACTTGATGAAGAAAAAGTTAAAATTTGTAATTGAATTAAAAGAGAAATATAATGCAGGAAAAATAAGTTTAGAGGAAGCAAGAAAATTGCTTAAAGAAAGAGTAAAAAACTTTAACACCTTATGAAATTGCTTATGCTGAACAAAAGATTGTACCCTTTTGTTGAAGATGAATGTATAAAAGAAAAATATCCAAAAATATGATGTTATTATTTAATGAAGTAATGGATACAAAGTAGACCTACTGATCTTCCTTCAGATCACCCTATTATGTGTTACTATAGAGAAAACGATGATATGAGGGAACTATTAAAAGAAGTTGAAAACTTAATTCAATTTCCTGTAATAAAAATCAATGGTATGAACTATATGATAAACTTGATCTATGGTGGAAACTTCATTTACCTAGAAAAGCAAAAATCAACTTTATTCACTTTTAGAAAAGAAAGGTTTTACAAGACCAACAACTACAATGTGGGTTTTAGATGACTTTGTTAGAGATGAATTAAAAGAAAATAGAAAAAAATGCTAGATGATGGTAATGAAGAAGAATTCATCGCTTCTCAAACTAGTGTTGCAGCAGATATAATAGATTTAATTCAAAAAGGAAGAAACTGTTTTTATATCCTACATCTCTTGCTATGATAACAGAAGAAGAGTTTGAAGATATGAAATCGGGAGACAAAGAGATAGGTTTTACTTTTTGGTGAATTAGAAGAAGTTAGTCCTAAAAAGAAATAAATCAATCTGAAAGTTCTAATATTTCAGGACAAGGAAACTTAGCTAAGGACTTGGCTCAACTTTTTAGGGAAAATATGGATTTAATTCAGATACTAATTCTTCTGAATTAGATGTTGCTATGGGAAAAATGACTTTTAGAGCAAATAAACTTAGTATTTAAGCATTTACCTGTGGATATAACTTATGTTGATGAAAATGAAATTGTAAAAATTCTATTCTGACACTGCTCATAGAATATTCCCTCGTAGTAAAAAATGTAATAGGAAGAGATGTTAAAAACTGTCATCCTAGAAAGAGTGTACATATAGTTGAAGAAATTATAGAAAAAAATTTAGAAATGGCGAACAAGATTTTGCAGAATTCTGGATAAATAAACCAGGTCTATTTATCTATATCTGTTATTCAGCAGTTAAGGATAAAGATGGAAACTTCAGAGGTATTTTTAGAAATGATGCAAGATTGTACAAGAATTCGTTCACTTCAAGGATCACAAACTCTTTTAAATTGGGAAAAATGGTACTATGAATAGTGAAGAAGCGAAAAGAAGAAAAAGCTAGAAGAAACAACTGAAGAAAGTCCTAGAGAAGAAAGTTCAAACTCTCAAATTCCTTTTAGATAGTATAAATAAAGATACTTATTTAAAAGATTTAATAAAAAGCCTATCCAAATTTAAAAAGGATATGATAAAGATATCTGAAAGATTTAAAAATATTACAAGAATACTTGCTGCTGTGATGTTGCCAAAAAGCTACTCTTGAAAAAGTGAGTGAAAAAGGTGATATTGATTTAAATACTCTAATTGAAAAAAATAAAAGAACTTATAAAAACATACTAAGTGAACTACTCACGACTAACACCCTAACGAGTGCTAGAGTCACGAGTGTTCTATACATTCATAAAAAGTTGATAAGTTTAACTTATCAACTTTTTAATTTAAAACTTATTTCTTTTTGCTTTCTTCAAATTTAGCCCAAACTCCAGCTTTAACTAGGATAGATTTTAACTGTTCTAGTTGGTTGAGCTCCATTTTGTAAGAATTTAATGATTTCTTCTTCTTTTAAAACTACTTTAGAATCTTCTAATGGGAAGTAGTTACCTAAGTAAGCAATAGCTCCTCCATCTCTTTTTAGATAAAGCTTCCATAGCTACTAATCTATAAGAAGGTCTCTTTTTATCTCCTAATCTTGTAAGTCTTAATTTTAACATTATTTCACATCTCCTTTTTGTTTTATATATAAATTTTTTTATAAGCATTTTTAAAATGGAAATTTTCCACCCTTTGCCCATACCACCTAAATTAGGCATTTTTCCTGAGCTAAACATTTTCATCATTGATTTCATTTGTTCAAATTGTTTAAGTAGCTTTATTTACATCTGAAACATCAGTTCCACTACCTTTTTGCAATTCTTATTTTTTTCTACTAGCTTTTTAATATATCAGGTTTCTTTCTCTCTTCAATAGTCATAGATTGAATTATAGCTTCAACTTTTTTTTCATTTCTTTTTCAGCTGGTGCTAAGTCATCAATTTTTGGCATACCAGGAATCAATTTTAATATTCCTCCAAGAGAACCTAATCTTTTTAATTGTTTGTAATTGTTTTAAAAAGTCATTTAAGTCAAATTTTTGAGATTTTAATTTTTTTCTTCCAAAGATTTAGCTTCATTTTTCATCTATAACTTCTTGAGCTTTTTCAACAAGAGAAACAACGTCTCCCATTCCTAAGATTCTTGAAACTAATCTATCTGGGTGGAAAATTTCAATATCATTTAATTTTTCTCCAACTCCAATAAACTTTATTGGTTTACCAACAACAGCCTTTATTGATAAAGCAGCTCCTCCACGAGTATCTCCATCTAATTTAGTTAAGATAACTCCATCAACACTCAAAGCATTGTTGAAAGATTCAGCTAGGTTAACTGCATCTTGCCCTATCATAGCATCTACAACAAGTAAAATTTCTTGAGGCTTTATAGCCTTTTTAAGTTCTTTTAACTCATTCATAAGAGTTTCATCAACGTGTAATCTACCAGCAGTATCAACTATCATATATGTTGCATTTATTTCTTTTAGCTTTTTCTATAGCTCTTGTTGCAATTCCAACTACATCTTTATTATCTTCTTCAGAATAAACATCTACTCCTATTTGTTGCCCTAAAACTTGTAATTGTTTTATAGCAGCAGGTCTATAGACATCGACTCCAACAAGTAACAGTTTTTCATTTTGTTTTTTTAAAAATTTTGCAAGCTTAGCAGCGAAAGTAGTCTTACCTGCCCCTTGTAAACCTGCTAACATAATTATAGTAGGATTTCTAAGTCCTTTTGTTAATTTTGAGCTAGTTCCTCCTAAAAAGTTCAACAAGTTCATCATTTACTAATTTAATAAATTGTTGAGCAGGATTAACTCCTCTTATAACTTCAGTTCCAATAGCCTTTTCACTGATTCTATTTGTGAAGTCCTTAACAACCTTATAGTTTACATCAGCTTCTAAAAAGAGACATTTTAACTTCTCTAAGTGCATCTTTTATATTAGAATCACTAAGCTTTCCATGCCCTCTTATCTTTTTTAAAAAAATATCCTGAAATCTATTTCCTAAATTTTCTAACATATCTACCTCATTAAACTAAGTCTTCTATTATATTTTTCCAACTTTTTCCTCTGTAAAATCTTCTTTTAAATCAATTAATTTTTCTCTTATATCTTGTTTTATTTGATGAAACTTTTAACTTATTTTCATATTCATATAAGAGAGCGACTCCTCTTTTTATATTATCGAATATCGCTTGTCTACTGACATTATTGTTTTTTTGCAATCTCTGAAATAGAAAGATCATTTTTCAAAAGTGGTCTTCTAAATATTCTCTTTTGTTTTCTCACTTAAAAAGTGGAGAATATATCTCTAAAAAGATTAGCAATTTCTATAAATTCATCTAAAAATCATAATAATTCACCTACTAAGTATAAGATACTTTTTTTAAAAATTGTCAAGTGTTTTATCTTTACATTTTTTTAAAAACTTGTCTTTTCAAAAAAATAAAAGACAAAGTTAGATAAATATGTTAAAATTATAAGGTAAATCTAAAATTTAATTGGAGGAAAAAATGAGATTCAGTAAGGCATATATAAAAAACTTTAAAAAGAAACACCTAAAGAAGCAGAAATAGCAAGTCATAAATTAATGCTTAGAGCAGCTATGATAAAAAAATTAGCTAGTGGTATTTATGCTTATCTACCATTGGGATATAGAACTATTAGAAAAAAATAGAAAATATTGTTCGTGAAGAAATGGATAGAGCAGGAGCATTAGAACTTTTTAATGCCAGTTGTTCAACCAGCTGAACTTTGGCAAGAAAAGTGGAAGATGGGACGTAATGGGAGCAGAAATGCTAAGATTGAAAGATAGACATGAAAGAGACTTCGTTCTATCTCCAACACAAGAAGAAATGATAACATCAATAGTTAGAAGTGATATTTCTTCATATAAGTCACTTCCTTTAAATCTATATCATATACAAACAAAAATTTAGAGATGAAAGAAGACCTAGATTTGGACTTATGAGAGGTAGAGAATTTACAATGAAAGATGGTTATTCTTTCCATACTTCTCAAGAATCATTAGATGAAGAATTCTTAAATATGAAAGATGCTTATACAAGAATATTTACAAGATGTGGTTTAAAATTTAGACCTGTTGATGCAGATACAGGAAACATTGGTGGAAGTGGTTCACAAGAATTCCAAGTTCTAGCAGAATCAGGAGAAGATGAAATCATTTATTCTGATGGTTCAGACTATGCAGCAAACATTGAAAAAAGGCTGTAAGTGAACTTATCAATCCTCCAAAGGAAGAATTAAGAGAAGTTGAACTTGTCCACACTCCAGATTGTCCAACAATAGAAAAGCTTTAGCAAAATATTTAGATATTCCTTTAGAAAAGAACTGTAAAAAGCATTGACATATAAAAGATATGGGAACAGATGAAATATACATGGTTCTAATAAGAGGAGATTTTTGAAGTTAATGAGGTTAAATTAAAAAAATATTTTAAAAGCAGTGGAAGTTGAAATGGCTACTGATGAAGAAATAGAAAAAGTTAGGTTTAACAAAAAGGGTATATTAGATATATAAACTACCTACTAATATCAAAAATTGTAGCTGATTTATCTGTAATAGAAGTTACAAATCATGTTGTAGGTTCTCACCAAAAAGATTACCACTATAAGAATGTAAACTATGGAAGAGATTACAAGGCTGATATAGTTGCTGATATAAGAAAAGTTAGAGTTGGAGATAACTGTATAACAGGTGGAAAAGTTACATTCAGCAAGAGGTATAGAATGTGGGCAAATCTTCAAACTTGGAGATAAATATTCTAAGGCTATGAATGCTACTTACCTTGATGAAAAATGGTAAAAACACAATATATGTTAATGGGTTTGCTATGGTATAGGAGTTACAAGAACTATGGCAGCTGCAATAGAACAAAAATAATGATGAAAATGGAATTATTTGGCCAGTGTCAATAGCACCTTATATTGTTGATGTAATTCCTGCAAATATAAAAAAATGAAGGACAAGTAAGTTTAGCTGAAAAAAATCTATAATGAATTACAAGCAGAAAATATTGATGTAATGTTAGATGATAGAGATGAGAAAACCTGGATTTAAATTCAAAGATGCTGACTTAATTGGATTCCCATTCAAAGTTGTTGTTGGAAAAAAAGAGCAGATGAAGGTGTAGTTGAATTAAAAATCAGAAGAACAGGAGAAACTTTAGAAGTATCAGAATCTGAAGTTGTAGCTAAAATAAAAGAATTAATGAAACTTTATTAATTTGTACTTGCAAAAATATAAAGTACTATGATATAATTATTAAGCCCTGCTCAAAAAACAACGTGTTTTGGGCAAAAACCAAAGGGAGGAGGTTAATGCTATGAAAAAAATATGAAATTATGTACATCATCAACCCTACTGTATTAGAAGAAGGTAGAGACGAGTTAATAAACCAAATAAACTCTTTATTAACTGCAAATGGAGCTACAATAGCTAAAGACAGAAAAAAATGGGGAGAAAGAAAAACTTGCTTATCCAATCGATAAGAAAAAATCAGGTTTTTATGTACTAACTACTTTTTGAGATGGACGGAACAAAATTAGCAGAAGTAGAAGCTAAAAATAAACATTATGGAAGCTGTAATGAGACATATAGTTGTAAGACTTGACTAATTTTTGTTATTGATTAAAAAAATCGTTAATTCTCAAAAAGGAGGGAAATTAAATGGCAGAATTCAGAAGAAGAAGAGCAAAATTAAGAGTTAAAGCTGAAGAAATTGATTATAAAAAATGTTGAACTTTTAAAAAGATTCGTATCTGATAAAGGAAAAAAATCAATCCTTCAAGATTAACTGGAGCTAATGCTAAATTACAAAGAAAAAAATAGCAAAAGCTGTTAAAAGAGCAAGAAATATAGCTCTTATACCATATACAAGAATTGAAAAAAATAGTATATTGAAAAATAAAATAATATGGGGGTTGAATTTCAACTCCCTATTTTTTTATAAAAGAATATAAAAATTAAATTCAATAAAATTGATTAAGATTACTGCGACGCCCTATAATGGTGAAAGAGCCTTTGTGAGCTCTAGAACCATTATAGGCTAGCAAGTAATCGTATAAGGAAGGAGTGCTATGAAGAAAAATCAAAAATATAATTTTAATGTTATTTGTATCTTTAATTTTTAATATCTTGTTCAACTGCACCTTTAACAGGAAGAAGACAGTTGAAGATGGTAAGTGATGAGGCTGTAGCTCAATCTTCTATCGCACAATACAATCAAATGATAGCCGAATTAAGACAAAATAACTTGTTAGCAAATAATACTGCTGATGGACAAAGAATAAATCAAATTGGAAGAAGAATTTCTAGAGCTGTTGAACAATATTTAACTGCAAATGGAATGCAAGATAAAAATAAAGAAATCTACAATGGGAATTTAACTTAATAAAAAGCAAGGATATAAATGCTTTTGCATTACCAGGAGGAAAAATTGCTTTCTACACAGGAATATTACCAGTATTAAAAACAGATGCAGCTATAGCTTTTGTAATGGGACATGAAATAGGTCATGTTATAGGTGGACACCATGCAGAAAGTGCAAGTAACCAAAACTTAGCTGGATTCTTAATGATAGGTAAAAAACTTATAGACGCTGTGACAGGAGTTCCTGTTATTAGTGATGATTTAGCTCAACAAGGACTATCATTAGGGCTTTTAAAGTTCAACAGAACTCAAGAATATGAAGCAGATAAATATGGAATGATATTTATGGCTATGGCAGGATATAATCCACAAGAAGCTATAGCTGCACAACAAAGAATGATGGACTTAGGTGGAAGTCAACAAGCAGAAATACTATCTTCTCACCCTTCTACTCAAAAATAGAATAGAAGAATTAAAAAGATTTTTACCAGAAGCTATGAAATACTATAAAAAATAAAAAAATGAACTGCACTTAAAATCTTGGACATAAGATTGGAGGTGCAGTTTTTATTAAAAATAAAAAATTTTTAAAATTTTCTTGACTTAGAGTTAACTCTAAGTGTTAAAAATAGATTTATCTTGAAAAAAATGAGTTATTATTAAAAAGAACTTAGACTTAAAGTTAAGTTTAACTAAATTAGGAGGCAGTATTATAAAATATGACAATTAAAGAAGTGAGCGAAGAATTAGGATTGACACAAGATACACTTAGATATTATGAAAAAGATTGAATGATACCTCCTGTTACAAGAACAGAGGAGGAATTAGAGATTATCAAGAAAAAAGATATTGCTTGGGTAAAACTTGCAACTTGTATGAGAAGTGCAGGACTACCTGTAAAAAGTAATGATAGATTATTTAAATCTCTTTCAACAAGGGGACTCAACTATTCAAGAAAGATGTAATCTCTTAAAAAGAACAAAGAGAAAAAACTCTTGGAGCAAAAAGCAAATAGAAGAAACATTGGAGAAATTAAACTATAAGATTGCAAAATATGAAATTGCAGTTGAAACAGGAAAGTTAACTTGGGATAAAGAATAGGAGGAAAATAATAATGTATTTAGAAAAAAATCAATTCACCAGAGGATGTAAAAAAATTAAATATTGAGGAAATGAAAGTCTTAGCACAAGAAATAAGAGAAGCTATAATAACAAGAGATGCTAAACATGGAGGACACTTTGGACCAAACTTAGGAATAGTTGAAGCAACAATAGCTTTACATTATGTTTTTGATTCGCCAAAGGATAAGTTTGTATTTGATGTATCTCACCAAACATATCCACATAAAATGCTAACTGGAAGAAGAGAAGCTTTCACAGATGAAGCACACTATGACGATGTAACTGGATATAGTAATCAACATGAAAGTGAACATGATCACTTTATCTTAGGGCATACCTCAACTTCGATAAGTTTAGCTTTAGGACTTGCAAAAGCTAGAGATGTTAAAGGAGAAAAAGGAAATGTTATTGCTATCATTGGAGATGGTTCTCTAAGTGGTGGAGAAGCACTTGAAGGTTTAGATTTTGCAGGAGAATTAAAAACTAATTTCATTGTTATAGCCAATGATAATGATATGTCTATAGCAGAAAAATCATGGAGGACTTTACAAAAATTTAAAATTATTAAGAGAAACAGAAGGTAAGGCAGAATGTAATCTATTCAAAGCTATGGGCTTAGAGTATATCTTTGTCAAAGATGGAAATAATATCGAAGAATTGATAGAAGCATTTAAAAAAGTAAAGGATATAGACCACCCAATAACAGTTCATATCCATACTCAAAAAAAGGTAAAGGATACAAACTTGCTGAAGAAAAACAAGGAACCTTTAGCACTATACAATGCCATTTAATATAGAAACTGGAAAAACCTTTTAGATAATGATGATAGTGAAGATTATACAGATGTTACAAAAAGAATATTTAATGAAGAAAATGAAAGAAGATAAAACTGTTGTTACAATAACAGCAGGAACACCAGGAAGTTTTAGCTTTTCTAGAAAAGAAAGAGAAGAACTTGGAGAGCAATTTGTAGATGTGGGAATAGCAGAACAAACAGCTGTTGCCTTTAGCTTCAGGAATGGCTTCAAAAGAAGCTAAACCTGTATTTACAGTGGTAAGTTCATTTATCCAAAGAACCTATGATCAATTGTCACAAGATTTATGTATAAATAATAATCCTGCAACAATAGTTGTTTCTTATGGTGGAGCTATAGGAATGACAGATGTTACTCACCTTGGTTGGTTTGACATTGCTATGATGAGTAATATTCCAAATTTAGTTTATCTTGCACCTACAACAAAGGAAGAACATCTTGCTATGCTTGAATGGAGTATAGAACAACAAGAACATCCAGTTGCAATTCGTATACCTGGTGGAAAGATGGTTTCAACTGGTGAAAAAAAGTAACAAAAGATTTCTCAAATTAAATACTTATGAAGTAAAAACAAAAAGGAGAAAAAATAGCAATCCTAGGATTGGGAACTTTCTATCAATTAGGAGAAAAAGCTGCAAAACTTTATTAAATAGTGCAAGAACACTCGTGACTCTAGCACTCGTAGGGTGTTAGTCATGAGACATGTACTCGTAGGGTATGAATTGCACGAAGATTTTAGTAAGCATATAGGGAAACTTGTATGTAGACACGGAGCAAAACCGTGCAACAAAGAAACTGAATTGCTGGGAACTCTTAAAGCTAGTATAACCACAACATAGTAATCCTACTCCTTAACAGGTTAAGGAGATGGAGGCAGGTGTGATGGTGGCGAAAGCAGAAAAAATATACTAGATGATGCAAGGTTAAATCCTAAACATTATGATAATAGACAATCAGCAGCTAAGCCTGAAAAGGAAAGTTCAACGACTATCCCTCGTGAGGGGAGTACAATACAAGCGATTGGTATTGGAAGTGGTTTCGCCTAAGGTGTTGAGATACACTATGGATAAGATATAGTCTGTGCTTGTTAGAGATAACAAGAAGTTCATAAGAGAACTGCATAAGTAGTAGCGAACTTATGTGAACGACGCTTCCCACTGTTATGGGGTTTTAAAAAAACTTTAAAAATATTTAAAAATAAATAAAAAAATATTACTTTTTTTAGTAGAAAAAAATGTAGAATATATGATATAATATCTCTGATGAAAAAGGAGGTGATTATATATGTATTTAACATTAAAACAACAAGTAAAACATCTTAGCAAAAAAAGAGTTTAGAAATTTAAAAATATTTGTGCCATATAGCTAAGAATTTAAAGAATCAAGCTATATACAATGTTAGACAACACTATTTTTAACAATAAAAAAATATTTAAGTTATAGTGAAAAACTATAAAAATACTTAAAAAAATAGTGAAAATTACAAGAAGTTAAATTCTAATATGGCTCAACAAATTTTTAAAAAGAAGTAGATGAAAGTTTTAAATCATTCTTTTGCACTTTTTAAAAACTTACTAAGAAAGGTCAATATAATGGTAAAAATAAAATTACCTAATTATCTTGATAAAGATGGTTTTACAACTCTTGTTATAGGTTTTGTTAGATTAAAAGATGATATGCTGATAGTTCCTTTATTCAAATTCTTTTAAGAAAAACTCATCAGGAAAGTTACAAATTAAAACTACCATCAGTATTAAAAAGACAAGAAGATAAAAGAGATTAGAATAATACCAAAACAACATTCTAGGTACTTTGAAATTCAATACATTTATGAGGTAGAAGAAGTTCAAAGGGAATTAAATAAAGAAAATGTACTAGGAATTGATTTAGGTATAGACAATCTGTGTACTTGTGTTACAAATACTGGAGCTTCATTCATAATAGATGGTAGAAAATTAAAATCAACAAATCAATACTATAACAAGATAAATGCAAAATTACAAAGTATAAAAAGATAAGCAAAAAAATTGAGCGAACAACATTAAGACAAAAGAGAATAACTAGAAAGAGAAATAATCGCATAAATGATTATCTTTCAAAAGCAGCAAGAACAATTGTAAATTATTGTCTTAATAATGATATAGGAAAAACTAGTTCTAGGATATAATGAAGATTTTCAAAGAAATTCAAATATAGGAAGTATAAATAATCAAAACTTTTGTAAATATACCGTATGGAAAAATTAAGAGATAAATTAATATATCTGTGTAAACTATATGGAATAGAATTCAAACTACAAGAAGAAAGTTATACATCAAAAAGCAAGTTTCTTTGATGGAGATGAAATTCAATATATGATAAAGAAAATCTACAAGAATATGTATTCAGTGGAAAAAGAATAAAAAGAGGACTATATCAAACAAGTACAGGTAAACTCATAAATGCAGATTGTAATGGAGCATTAAATATTCTAAGAAAAAAGTAAAGTTGTGGACTTAAGCGTCCTATACAATAGAGGTGAGCTGAACACACCTAAAAAGAATAAGGGTAGTGTAAAGCTATCAAACTTCTTAGAAAAATTTTTAAATATTTTTAAAGATTTTGGAATCCCGCAACTCTAGCACTCGTAGGGTGTCAGTCGTGGGAGGTTCAGGAAGAAAAAAACAGGAGTAAAGGCAACAGTTATAAATCCTATGTATATCACAGGTGTAGATGAAAAAAATTATTAGAAGAATTGAAAAAGATCATAGTGTAGTTATAACTCTTGAAGATGGAATTTTAAATGGTGGTTTTGGAGAAAAAAATAGCTAGATTCTATGGAAATTCTGATGTGAAAGTTTTTAAATTATGGACTTAAAAAAAGAATTTTTTTAGACAGATATAATATAGGAAAAGTACTTACAGAAAATAGATTGAAAGCAGACTTAATTGTTGAAGATTTGTTGAAATTTTAAGGGCAAATAGCAAATAAAAAGAATAGGAAATATAAGAAGTGAACTACTCGACTAAAACTCAGTAGTGTTAGCAGTCGAGTGCTAACTACATTTATAAAAATAATTTTTTCAACATCATAATTTATTATGGTATTATATAGAAAATAGTAGAAATATAAATAGAGATAAAAAAATTATAAAGTAGTCAGTTAGAGAGAGTGATCAAAGTTACATGTATTTCAACAAGTTTTGAAACAAGAGGAGTTTTATAAAAATGATGGTATAAAGGAAGTAGTAATCAAAAGAAAATTACAGAAAGTAGAAGATCTTTTATCATATTGTTGACAGCTACTAGATATAAAGAAATTTTTAGAAAAATTGCAGAATTGAAACTTTATAATGAGATAAGAAGAACTGAAGACTTAGATGCATGAAATGGAAAAGTCTATACAATAGTGAAATGGAAAAATGTTTAGAGGGTTGAATATATGATACGATGATTAGTTTTATGATATGAAAGATGATAGGCTAAATATTAGGTTGTAAAGGGTCATTATAAAGAAAATACGATAATAAATATTAAAATAGTACTGTACAGCAGGTACTATTTTATCTTTTTTTATCATGATAATTGTATAATAGTACATACCTAAATGTTAATAGATTATAAAAATCTTTAGTAGTTGTTAGAAACTAGCTGCAGTTATCAGATTTACATACTTTCAAAACATAGAGGTGTTTTCAGTTATGGAAAAACTAGATGAGTTCCTGAGAAATGTAAGAATAGCTGCTCTTTATCATTTGATTGAGGGGCTAGTTCAAGAACACTCGAGACTCTAGCACTAGTAGGGTTTGTACTAGTTGGTAGGTTTTAGGCTAGGAGTAGGGAATGTCTACATATTTTACTCAATTTGTCAAAAAGAGTGCATTAGTTCCTTTTGATTCTTCCACTTTCATATATTAATTATGTAGTTATTTAAAAGAAGAACATAGTGTAATAGATGTTGTAAAAATCTAAAAATAAAGAAAAGATTAAATAAGTTATTATAGATTTTTTAGATAAAAATTTAAAAATAGATGACTTGACATTTTCTTTTTAAAAAGTTTATAATTTTGGTAAACAATTAAAAGGAGTTGAAAGATATGTTAGGAAAAAGTAATAACAGAACACGGACAAGTAGTTAATAATCAAGATATAATGGTAGTTCACTTACATTTAAAAGAAGGTGAAACAATACCTGCTCACAATCACCCTGGAAGACAAATATTCTTTACAGTTGTTGAAGGTGAAGTAGAAGTATATTTAGATGAAAAAGAAAACTTATCCATTAGTACCTAAAAAAAGTTTTTAGAGTTTGATGGAGAAGCAAGAATATCTGTAAAAGCATTAAAAAGAAAGTGATATTTTTGTATATTTAGTTGTAAAAGATAAAAATAAACTAAGACCTCCTAAAATGTTTAAAGAGCCAATTTAAAACATCTAGGAGGTCTAATAGTTAACAATTATATATAAAGGAATTATTAAGGTTTTTATTTTTAGACTCCTCTTTCAGCCATGATAATTTTTATTTCATTTTCATTGATTCCAACCATAGCTTCACCTAAATCTTCTGAAACTCTAGCAATAATTTCAGGATTATCATAATTTTTACAGCTCAACAATAGCTTTTGCTCTTTTTCTAGGATCACCAGATTTAAAAGATACCACTACCTACAAATACTCCATCTGCTCCTAATCTTCTCATAAGTGCAGCATCTGCTGGAGTAGCAACTCCACCTGCTGAGAAATTAGGTACAGGTAATCTACCATTATCATGAACATATTTTACTAAATCATAAGGAACTTGTAAGTCTTTTGCCATTACATATAGTTCATCATCACGTAGAGCTTTAACTAGATTGATTTCTTTCATGATTTGTCTCATATGTGAAACAGCTTGAACAACGTCTCCTGTTCCAGCTTCTCCCTAGTTCTAATCATTTGAGCCCTTCACATATTCTTCTTAAAGCTTCACCCTAAATTTCTAGCTCCACATACGAAAGGAGTAGAAAAATCTCTCTATTTACATGATGTACAGAATCAGCTGGTGATAAAAACTTCTGACTCATCAATAAAATCAATTCCAATTGCTTGTAATATTTCAGCTTCCACAAAATGTCCTATTCTTACTTTTTGCCATTACAGGAATTTTTACTGCTGACATAATTTCTTTTTTATTAATTTAGGGATCGCTCATTCTAGAAAACTCCACCTGCTGCTCTGATATCAGCTGGGATTCTTTCTAGTGCCATAACAGCAACTGCTCCTGCTTCTTCTGCAATAATTGCTTGTTCCTTAGATGTAACATCCATAATAACTCCACCATTAAATCTTGTATCCATTTTTGTACCTCCTCATGTAATATATCTCATATTGACTTTTTATAGTATAACTGTATACTGACATTATATAAAGTACCAGAATAAAACTTTTTATGGAGTCAGCTATGATTATTTTAAATTTAGATAATAAATCAAAAATTCCTCTATATATACAAAATATATACTGAGATAAAAAATTAATTCAAACTAAGATTTTAAAGGCAAATGAGAAATTACCTTCAAAGAAAGATTTTATCGATTACTATAATATTAGTCAAAACACAATTCAAAAATGCTCTTTATCTTTTTATTGGAGAGGGTATATTTTTTCTATTGAAAGAAAAGGTTATTTTTGTTTCTGATATAGAAAATCTAATTATACAGAATATTAAAGTTGAAAAATAAGGCAAAATTTAAAGAAAAAGAGAAAAATATCACTATGATTTTTTTCATATTCAGGAGTGGATAAGAAAAGTTTAGCTAGAACTATATTTTAAAGAGAATTACTAAAGATGTATATGATGAAGAGAAATGAAGATCTGCTATTTCAAGGACATATACAAGGGGATTTATTATTGAGAAAAAGTATCTGTGAATATCTATCTCAATCTAGAGGCTTTAAGGTAGATGCTGAACAAGATAGTTATTAGTCTCAGGGTACAGAGTATTTATTCTATAAAACTTTTTAAGCTTTTTAATAATAAAAATTTATGGACTAGAAAAATCCTTGCCATAAGATGTTTAAAGAATTATTTTTAACAAATAATATCAGTTTTAAAAGCTATTTCATTAGATGAAAATGGAATTGTAATTGATGATTTAAAGAAATATGATGTCAATATAGCCTATGTTACTCCTTCACATCAATTTCAACGGGAGCAATTATGAGTATCAGTAGAAGAACTGAACTTTTAAATTGGGCAAAATGAAAATCCTGACCGTTATATAGTGGAAGATGACTATGACAGTGAATTTAAGTATACAGGTAGACCTATTCCAGCATTGAAAGCAAATGATATCAATGATAAAGTTATTTACTTAGGAAGTTTTTCAAAAGTCAATTAGTCCTGCAATTCGTGTGAGTTACTTGGTTTTACCTAAGGCACTTTTAAATATCTATCAAAGGAACTACCATATTTTATTTGTCCTGTACTAACTTTAAATCAAAAATTCTCTATAGATTTCATATAAAGATGGGTTACTTTTGTTAAACATATAAATAAAGATGAGAACTCTTTACAAAGAAAGAAAAGAGAATTTCTTGTAAATACGATTAAAAAGCTTACTCTTCTAAGATATTGAATAAAGAGATTCAAATACAAGGAGCAGATGCAGGTTTACATATGGTAATTAAATTAAATCAAAAAATTAATGAGAAGTTATTTTTAAATGAGTGTTTAGAAAATTCTTTAAAAATTATATAGTTTAGAAGAATACAATATAGAAGAAATATATAGAGAAATTCATATTTTCTTTTAGGTTGTGCTCAATTTAACAAATAAGGAAATAGAAGAAGGAATATTGTTATTATTAAAAATTTTAAAGAAATATTATAGTGAACTACTCACGACTAACACTCTACGAGTGCTAGAGTCACGAGTGTTCTAACTACATTTAATAAAAATTGACCAAAAATAAAAATGATAAAATTGGGTATAAATATTGATATATAAAAAGAAAAATGGGAGGGGGAGATTATATGAACAACAATTTATATAATGTGAAAAACTTACGATCAATAGCTAAAAAGATATGAAAATGTAAAATATTCAGTTGGACTTGCATGTACTTTTTAATGAAAGGGAACAAGTGCATTTTCTGAGGAGAACAAGATACAAGAATTAGAAAAAGCAAAAAGGATATTTTTAACAGATGTAGAAAAAGTAGAGGTAAAAGAAACTAAGAAAGTGGCAAAGGCTACACAAAAATTAAAAAGCTTCATGGACAAATATGCAATTTGGAGCTAATGATTTATATAGTAATTTTTGTTACACCAAAAAAATAAAGTGGAAAAACTTCAATAGTAAAAAATGAAAAGACTGTTTTAGTAGCTAGTGCAGACAATAGTGCAAGTTTGCCTATGTTCACTAAACTTTACATCAGATATAGAAAAACTTCAACACCTACAACTGAAGAAATAAATACAAGCAAAGGAAAATCTAAGAAACTCAGTAGGAAATTTACAAGAGATAGATATAGCAAGAAGAGAAAATAGTAAAGAAATAGAAGATCTAAGATTAGAATTAATTCAACTTATGGAACAAGGAAATCGTTGTAAAATCACCTTGGTCATCAGTGGCAATTTGGTGCTAACTATTTCTATGATAATTGGGGCTCTGCATATAAAGGCAGAGGAGATAAAAAGAAAAATACCCATTTGAAGGAATTTATACAAGAAACTCTAACTTATTTACAAGAAATATATCTCCTAATAGTGATTTATACAAAGATTATGTAAAAACCATAAAAGATAATGCAGTTAACTCAGCTTTAACATCTACTTTAAATACAAGAAGAAGTACAAGTTATGGATTAGCAAGCACAAGAGATACACAAGAACCTGTTGTTACAGTGGAAATTAATGCAAGCATTAAACCAAAGAGTATACAAAGAAATCCAATTACTTTTAAGCTTTTTCAGCACCAAGTACTCCAACAGTACCTACACCAAGTATTAGTCAAGGTGCAGCACCTAGTTTGAGCTTTACCAGAACCAAAAAGCACCAAGTAAGGAAATAAGTATTGTGCAACCAAATGCTAGCCCATTTACAAGTTTCTTTTTAATGCTGGAGCTAGTGAAATAGCGGTAGGAAGTAATGATATGATACTTTATTCTGGTGTAAATCCTGATGTTATTAAAGCAAAAATTGCTGCAAACCAACTCTCTTGAAAAATGTTGAAGAGATCCCAATAATTTAAAGACAGGAGCTTTAAAAACAAGTGATTTATCAACAATAGCTAGTACTAATAGGCGTCCAACAAATATCTTATATAGAACGGCTCCAAGCTTAAATAATCTAACTTTTCATATAAGAGGATATTTTTGGAGATGGATCAGATGGATATGTAGATGCAGGTAGTGGAGCTACTGGAGGAGCTGATCCAGCAGCACCAACTTTAGGAACAATAGGAGTACATACATTATTAAATGGAATTGTTAGCAATGTAACTGCCAACCTATATGGAAGAGCAGGTTTTTAACATCAGAAACTTGAGACATGGTAAAGTTACTATGGTAAATACAAATGTAAATGTATGGTAAGCAAAATTCTGTATACTATATTATGCCAGGCATTTGGCTCAATTGCTGCTAACCTTAATACTTATCATGTGGTGCTTTTACGTGGTGCTACAAATGTAAAAATGTATGGAACAGATAATACTGTGTATCTATCATCAGGTATTTCATCCAAGATTAATAGAAAATAACGGAAAAATTGAATCAGAGGGAGCTTCAAATATTGTTTATTCTAGTTTTTCTTATGCTCCAAACTGGGGAAAAAGTTCTTATGGTGGAAAAACTCAAAAATGAATTCATGCAATACAACTACAGGAGATAATAGACCTTATGGAGATGAAAATGTAGCTCTATTCTTTTGGTAGTAAAATGGTGGAACAGAAACACCAAAATCTTTGGGGATTGGGTGATAAACATGCTGAAATGAATGCTGGATATTTGGTAAAAGGCATCATATATAGGAATATATCAAGGTGAAATAGATATAAGAGCTAGAATAGGAAGACAGTTAGCAATTAATCAGTACAGCTACAAATCAAACAACGAGTGGGACAATTAGTTGAAGATCTCACTAATCCAGCTACTCCTAAATATAAGGGGTATACAAGTACAACAGTTGATGGGGGAGTAGGTCTATTTGTAACATCTGGTCAAAGAAAAGGAATAGATGTCCTTAAAGATTTAGGTGTTCCTGTATCTGTTGTTCCAAATTTAGCAACATTTAGCAATGATCCTATTCATAACTTAGAAGTTGGAAAGATGGATATCAATTTCTGGAAAATATTCTAAAAATGGCTTTTATGGTAATATCAAAACTTGGAAGTGTTGTCGATCTTGGAAAAGCTAGTACTAATTACTATGTGGGAACTACAAGTACATCAATTACAGATGGTGTAAATGGTGCTACTACAACAGAGGCTGAGGCTTCAACAGGAACAACAATAGCCTATGCTGAAGGAACTTGGGATCAAAGTAAACATCAACTAGGTTCTAAACAAACAGATCTTGATCAAAATAATACAGATGCAGCAGCTGTAAATGCAGGAGCTGCAAGAAAGGCGTTGACAGATCCAACAGCTTCTACTGCAGCTAAATTACAAGGGTTTACGCTTCTGAAATAAAATGTTTATACTGATGTAATATTAGCTTCAAAAGAAGGTATAGCATACATGGGAGATAATCAAGGTATAGTTAATGCTAAGAAAACAACTCAGGCTGTCAACTATGGTTCAATAATTGCTTATGGAAAAAATAAGGGACAAGTTACTGTAGATGGTGCAGTTACTGCAGTAGATAAAAATACAACTTTAGAAGACTAACAAATATAAAAATATAGGAGCTTTTTGCTGAATCTGGAGGACAAGCTGATATCAAAGGAAAAGTGACTATCAATGGAATAGGAGCTTTTGCTAAAGGTACAAACTCAAAAGCACAATTATTGAGTGGAATAGATGAAATTAATGCTGAGTTGTAGGAGGAATGGTTGCAACAGATAAAGTGGATATGCTAGATTAGATGGTGGAACTATCAATGTAACAAAAGATAATTCTAGACTTTTCTACGCAGATGCAACTGGAAAAATTGATTTTACTAAAAATACAACTATTAATGTTTCAAAAGGAATAATACTTCCACAAGAAGAAAAATAATACTCTTTTTATGCTAGTAAAGCTACAACAGAAGCAGGAGCAGTTCCTACAAAATATAATGGTATGAGAAATGTAACCATAAAACTTCTTTTCAGATGATGTAGTTTTAAAAACAGTAAATAATCATCCACTTGAAACTTGGACAGGAAGTACAAACTGAAAGTGGAAATTCAGGGTGTAATGAAATATGCTGCTTTAAATAAAAATGGACATACATATAAAGGTGTACTATACTAATGGTCAATTTAAAATCGCAACAAATGTTGATCTTGATGATACAAAATGATGTATTTAATAGTATCATTATGGCAAATGAAAAAGTAACTATTGATAATGGAGTTTCTATTACATCTAACATAGGAAAAGGTTTAGTCAAGGTTCTTTAGCGAATACAGTCGATAATAGTAAAACTGCATACATCAATAATGGAACTATAAATATATCAGGAGCAAACTCTAGTAGTATTGCACTTAGAGTAAATCATGGAACTATTGAAAATAATAATTTAGTTAAAAATGACTGATGGAATAGGTCTATATGGAAGTAGTGGAAGTAAAATTGAAAAATAAATCAAATGGAACTATCCAAATAACTCTCAGCTTCTGCTGATGGAGTAGGTATGGTTGGTTTCTTCAGGAGCTACAGCTCAAAAATTATGGTACAGATAAATTAATCTCTGATTTAATAGCAGGAGGTACTGGAAATAAATTAGCCTCAACTACAAAAACTATTGATATTACAAATGAAGGTAAATATTTCTGTAACAGGAAAAAGCTATAGGAATCTATGCTGATAATACAAGCACTCATAGCAGGTTTCGATAATCATGTTACAAAAGAAAAATGCAGTAGTTAATAATAAAGCTTCTAAAGTTATGGAGATGAAAGTATAGGAATTCTTACTAAAAATCAACTATTAATTTAACAGGAACAGGTACAGATGATATTTCTGTTGGTAAAAGATGGTATAGGGAGTGTATGCAAAGATTCAGTGTAAATCTTTTAACAGATTATGGTTTCCAAATAAAAGATAAAGGTGTAGGAATGTATGCTGAAAATTCAGAAACTTCTACAGGAACTATGAACGTAAAATATACAGGAGCTACAACAGAAACAGGAACAGGAGCATATTTTAAAGGAACAGGTTCTAATCTTCTAACTAATAAATTAGATATAAATGTAGATAATATTTCTAATACAACAAAAGGTATGATAGGTATTTATGCAAAAGATGCTAATTTTCACTAAATGAAGGAAAAATCAAAAATAACAAATACTAATACCTTTAGGTTTTGGAATTATAGCTTCAGGAGCCGATATAACTAAATAAAGGAGGTATCACTTTAGAGAATGCTTTAATCTCAAAAATAAAGCAAATATTGGAATGTATACAGCAGGTTCAGATTCTTTAAAAATATGGGAAAAATCACTGTTGGTAAAAATGGAATAGGAATTTATGGAAAAGGATATTACTAACGGAGATTCAGTAACTTTACCAAATAGCACAATAGAAGTTGGAGAAAATGGAATAGGAGTTTATACTAAAGCAGGAACAGTGGAAAATGTAAAACTTGAATCTGGAAGTATAAAAAGCTAGTAAAAGATGGAGTTGGAGTATATATTGCAGGAAATGGTGGAACTATAAGAGCAACAAATACATTTAATATGACTCTTGGAGATGGTTCAAGTGGTAATAATAAAGGAACTTTTTGGTTTTGTTAATGTGGGTACAAATAATGTAATTCTATAGTGATATATCAAATGTAACTTTACAAAATAACTCAGTATATATCTATTCTACAGATACAAGTGGAACTTCAGCTAATCCACAAATTACAAATAATACTAATATTACTGCAACAGGAAATAACAACTATGGACTATATTCAGCAGGTTATGTTGTTAATAACGCTAATATGAATCTAGCAGCAGGAACAGGAAATATTGGAGCATATAGTATTAAAGCAGGAACTATTGAAAAATAGAAATGGAGTAATTACTGTAGGAGGTCTCTGTTCCAGGTGAAGATGAATATGGAATAGGAATGGCAGCAGGGTACACTTGGACAAAGAAAGATCTACTAAAACCTGTATCTCAAAGACCTGAGCAAACTACTGGAAATATTATTAATAGAGGAACTATTAATGTAAATGATCAATACAGTATGGGTATGTATGGTAGTGGAAATGGAACTACTGTTAATAACTATGGAACTATTAACTTAAATGCTAATAATACAACAGGAGTATATTTAACAGACAAGGCAGTAGGTATAAACTATGGAACAATAATAAATACTCCAGGAGTAAAAAATGTTACAGGAATTGTTGTAAAAATGGAGCTAAATTTGTAAATGATACATCAGGAGTAATTAGATTAGATGCAACTAATGCTTTAGGAGTCTTAAAAACTAACGATGTAGGAGAAAGTATAGGAATTTTTGAAAACTATGGAACTTTTGAAATTCTTGGAAGTGGCTCAGAAGCAGAAAAATCCAAGTGACCTCATGATTTAAGTAAGAGTGTAGGAAAAAGAAAAAGATAAGATTTCTATAGATGTACCAGCAGGAGCAACAACAGGAACAATAAAAGTTGCAGGAGAAGTAAAAATCTCAGAAGTTGTAGAAACAAAAGAAATTAGAACTAGAAGAAACACAAGTATCTACAATAGGTATGTATATAAATACATCAGGAACTAAAATTTACAAAACCTATTACAGGTTTAAGTGCTTTGACTCAAATAAAGAAAGCTGATTTAATTATAGGAACTGAAGCTACACAAAGTACAACATCTAAAGTATATTCAAGTTGGAAAATAGTATCTTAAAAACCATATAATGATGAAATAATTTCACTACTTAATCCACATAATGAAAAAAATTTGAATATCTATTCAGGTCGAGCTTAACTTGGATAGCAACTGGAACTCAAAAATTCAGATGATGGAACTATGAAAATGCAGTATATCTATCTAAAATACCTTATACAATGGGCTGGTATAAAGCTCACCAGTTGAAGTAAGAGATACATATAACTTTATGGATGGTTTAGAACAAAGATATGGAGTTGAAGGTGTAGAATTCTAGAGAAAAAGCAATTATTTCGATAAAATTAAATGCAATAGGAAATAATGAAGAACTATACTATTTTGCACAAGCAGTAGATGAAATGATGGGACATCAATATGCTAATACTCAACAAAGAATAGAAGCAACTGGTAATATTTTTAGATAAAGAATTTAACTATTTAAGAAGTGAATGGAGCAATCCAAGTAAAGGATTCTAATAAGATTAAAACTTTTGGTGAACAAAGGTGAATACAAGACTAATACAGCAGGAGTAATTGACTATACAAATAATGCTTATGGAGTAGCTTATGTTCATGAAGATGAAACTGTAAAACTTGGAGAATCAACAGGTTGGTATGCAGGTATAGTTCATAATACATTTAAATTTAAAGATATTGGAAAATTCTAAGGAAGAAATATTACAAGCTAAACTTGGAATCTTTAAATCAGTTCCATTTGATCATAACAACAGCTTGAATTGGACAATATCTGGAGATATCTTTGCAGGATATAACAAGATGAACAGAAGATTCTTAGTAGTTGATGAAGTTTTTAATGCAAAAGGAAGATACCATACTTATGGACTAGGTGTAAAGAATGAAATATCTAAAAGAATTTTAGATTGAGTGAAGACTTTAGTTTTAAAGACCATATGCAGCTCTAGGTTTAGAATATGGAAGAGTGTCTAAGATAAGAGAAAAATCTGGTGAAATGAAATTAGAAGTTAAAGCTAATGACTATTTTTCAGTAAAACCTGAAATAGGAACTGAACTTGCTTACAGACATCATTTTGGAACTAGTGCAATAAAAGTTGCTGTTGGAGTGGCTTATGAAAAATGAATTAGGAAAAAGTAGCTAATGGCAAAAAATAAAGCTAAAGTAGCTGGAACAGATGCAGACTACTTCAATATCAGAGGTGAAAAAGAAGATAGAACAGGAAATGTTAAAACTGACCTTAATATTGGTTGGGATAACCAAAGAATAGGAGTAACAGCTAACATAGGTTATGATACTAAAGGACATAATGTCAGAGGTGGAGTAGGATTAAGAGTTATATTCTAATCTACCAATAAAATTTAACACTAACCCTAGTGTATATAGATTATTATTTCCCTAAGAAGAAGGCTGAGAAATTGGTCTTCTTCTTTCTTTTTATTCAATTTTTCTACAATAAAAAAAGGTTAGTATGATAGACTGAACCTCCCACGACTGACACCCTACGAGTGCTAGAGTTGCGGGTTCCAAAATCTTTAAAAATATTTAAAAATTTTCTAAGAAGTTTGATAGCTTTACACTACCCTTATTCTTTTTAGGGCGTGTTCAGTTCGCCTCTATTGTATAGGACACTTAAGTCCACAACTTTACTTTTTCTTAGAATATTTAATGCTCCATTACAATCGGCATTTATAAGTTTACCTGTGCTTGTTTGATATAGTCCTCTTTTTATTCTTTTTCCACTGAATATATATTCTTGTAGATTTTCTTTATCATATATTGAATTTCATCTCCATCAAAGAAACTTGCTTTTTGATGTATAACTCTCTTCTTGTAGTTTAAATTCTATTCCATATAGTTTAGATAGATATATTAATTTATCTCTTAATTTTTCCATATGGTATATTTACAAAGTTTCTGATTATTTATACTTCCAATATTTGAATTTCTTTGAAAATCTTCATTATATCCTAGAACTAGTTTTTCCTATATCATTATTAAGACAATAATTTACAATTGTTCTTGCTACTTTTTGAAAGATAATCATTTATACGATTATTTCTCTTTCTAGTTATTCTCTTTTTGTCTTAATGTTGTGTGCTCAATCTTTTGCTTATCTTTTATACCTTGTAATTTTTGCATTTATCTTATTATAGTATTGATTTATTGATTTTAATTTTTCTACCATCTATTATGAATGAAGCTCCAGCATTTGTAACACAAGTGCAAAGATTGTCTATACCTAAATCAATTCCTAGTACATTTTCTTTATTTAATTCCCTTTGAATTTCTTTTTACTTCATAAGTATATTGAATTTCAAAGTACCTAGAATGTTGTTTTGGTATTATTCTAATTTCTTTTTATCTTCTTGTCTTTTTAATACTGATGGTAGCTTTTATTGCGATTTCTTATGTGCCTTTCTAAATGAATTTGAATAAGGAACTATCAGCATATCATCTTTTAATCTAACAAAAACCTATAACAAGAGTTGTAAAACCATCTTTATCAAGATAATTAGGTAATTTTATTTTACCATTATATTGACCATTCTTAGCAAGTTTTAAAAAGTGCAAAGAATGATTTAAAACTTTCATCTACTTCTTTTTAAAATTTGTTGAGCCATATTAGAATTTAACTTCTTATAGTTCTCACTATTTTTTTAAGCATTTTATAGTTTTCATTATAGCTTAAATACTTTTTATTGTTTAAAAATAGTGTTGTCTAACATTATATATAGCTTGATTTTTTTAAATTCTTAGCTATATGGCACAAATATTTTAAATTTCTAAACTCTTTTTACTAAGATGTTTTTACTTGTTGTTTTTAATGTTAAATACATATATAATCACCTCCTTTTTCATCAGAGATATTATACTATATATTCTACATTTCTGTCTACTAAAAAGTAATGTTTTTATTTATTTTTAAAATATTTTTTTAAAAAAACCCCACAACAGTGGGAAGTGTCGTTCATATAAGTGACGCTACGACTTGTACAGTTCTCTAAAAGACTTTATATCTTATGAACTTTAACTTGTTATCTCTAACAAGCACAGACTATATCTTATCCATAGTGTATCTCAACACCTTAGGGCGAAACCACTTCCAATACCAATCGCTTGTATTGTACTCCCTCACGAGGGATAGTCGTTGAACTTTCCTTTTCAGGCTTAGCTGCTGATTGTCTATTATCATAATGTTTAGGATTTAACCTCACACCATCTAGTATATTTTTTTCTGCTTTCGCCACCATCACACCTGCCTCCATCTCCTTAACTTGTTAAGGAGTAGGATTACTATGTTGTGGTTATACTAGCTTTTAAGAGTTCCCAGCAATTCAGTTTCTTTGTTGCACGGTTTTGCTCCGTGTCTACATACAAGTTTCCCTATATGCTTACTAAAATCTTCGTGCAATTCATACCCTACGAGTACATAGTCTCATGACTAACACCCTACGAGTGCTAGAGTCACGAGTGTTCTTGCACTATTTAATAAAAAATTCTATTATATTAACCTTTATTTTTTATTTAGTTAAGCTTGTTTCTTTTTAAATATTCCATTTAAGATAAGTGCTAGAGCTCCATCACCTGTAATGTTACAAGCAGTACCAAAGCTATCTTGTAAAGCGAATATTGTTATCATTAGAGCAGTTCCTGTTTCATCAAAACCTAAAACAGAGATAATAAGTCCAAGTGAAGCTAATACAGTTCCTCCTGGTACTCCAGGTGCTCCAACTGCAAAAATTCCTAATAGTAAGATAAATAATACCATTGTTCCTACAGGAGGTACAGCTCCATATAATATTTTTGCAACTACCATAACAAAGAATGTTTCAGTTAAAACAGATCCACATAGGTGAGTAGTAGCTCCTAATGGAATAGCGAAGTTAGTTATTTCTTCATCTAATACACCAGATTTTCTTACACATTTTAAACTAACTGGTAAAGTTGCAGCTGATGACATTGTCCCAACAGCAGTCATATATGCAGGTCCATAGTGTTTTAATAAAGACCAAGGATTTTTTCCAGAAACAATACCACCAATAGTGTATAGAATTGCAATCCAAATATAGTGACCAACTAAAACAATTAAGATAACTTTTAAGAATACTGGTAATTGTTTTGTGATACTTCCTTCATAAGCAAGTGTTGCAAATGTAGTAGCTATGAAGATTGGTAACACAGGAATTATTATTTTTATTTACTATCATTAACATAATGTTATTGAATTCATTTAGTAATTCTTCAGTTCTTTTTAGAGTTAGTCCATACAACAGCAAGTCCCATAAGTAAAGCTAATACTAGAGCTCCCATTACTGAAATTGCAGGTGGAATTTGAACCTTAAATAGAATTGGAGGTAATTCCTTTAAACCTTCAACGCTAGAAACAATATTTAATTTAGGTATTAAAAGCATATCCAGCAGTTGCTGAGAAGAATGCAGCACCTATTGATGATAAATAAGATAAACCTAACATAGTTAGTAACATTTTACTAGCATTTGATTTTAATTGAGTTATTGCAGGTGCGATAAATCCAATTATAATGAATGGTACAACGAAGAATATTAATTCTCCTAAGAAGAATTTGATTGGTAAAATCACAGAAATAACTTTTTCATTTGCGACTAATCCTATGATTATCCCAGCTATTACTCCAAGAACCAACTTAATAATCAGAGTATCGCCTTTTTCTTTTTTTCCATACTATCACTCCCTTTAATTAATAAAAATTTTATTACTTTTAATATTATATACTTTAGTCAAACAAAAAGCAATCAAAAAAATCAAAAATTATTAATATGAACATATTTTTTTAAAAAAGAGGGTATACTTTTTTTATTTTTTTCAGTTTCTATAATATATAATGAATTAAAATTAATAAGGGGGATAAAATGGAAACTAAAATAGAAAAAGTTCTTAAAATTTTAGAAGAAGAAATAGTTGCAGCAGAAGGTTGTACAGAACCAATAGCCTTATCTTATGCAGCTGCAAAAGCAAAAAGAATTTTAGGTACTATTCCCAATAAAGTTGACGTCTTCCCTATCTGGGGAATATAATAAAGAATGTAAAAAGTGTTACTATTCCTAACAGCGATGGTATGGTTGGTATAGAAGCTGCTATTGCAATGGGATTAATAGCTGGAGATGACATAAAAGAACTTATGGTTATAAGTGATGTTACATCTGAGCAATTGACAGAAGTAAAGGAATTTTTAGATAAGGGTATCATAAAAAAACTCATGTTCATCCAGGAGATATAAAAATTATATATAAGACTAGAAATTTCAAATGATAAAGACAATGTAGTTTTAGAAATAAAAACATACGCATACTAATGTGACTCAAATTTTAAAAAAATGGTAAAGTTTTTACTAAGTCAAGTTTGTAACGATGGAGATTTTTAACTCATCTCTTACAGATAGAAAAAGTTCTAAGTGTTAAATTTATCTATGATTTAGCTAAAACAATAGATATTGATTTAATAAGACCAATTTTTCCAAAAAGGTAGTTAACTATAACTCAGCCATAGCTGAAGAAGGACTAAAAGGGAAAATACGGAGTAAATATAGGGTAAAATGATACTTGATAACATAGAAAAAAAGGTATCTATGGTAATGATGTAAGAAATAAAGCAGCTAGCTATGCTAGTGCTGGTAGTGACGCTAGAATGAGTGGTTGTGCTTTACCTGTTATGACAACAAGTGGAAGTGGAAACCAAGGTATGACAGCTTCTTTACCAATAATAAAGTTTGCGGCTGAAAAAAATCTATCAGAAGAAGAATTAATTAGAGGATTGTTTGTATCACACCTTATAACTATACATGTTAAAACAAATGTAGGTAGACTTTCTGCTTATTGTGGAGCTATTTGTGCAGCTGCTGGGGTTGCTGCATCTCTTACATATTTACATGGTGGAAGTTATGAAATGGTTTGTGCTGCAATAACTAATATACTAGGTAACCTTTCAGGAGTTATCTGTGACGGAGCTAAGGCTTCATGTGCTATGAAAATATCTTCAGGAATTTATTCAGCTTTTGATTAAAAATATGGTCGCACACTTGTGACTCTAGCACTCGTAGGGTGTCAGTCATGAGTTAGACCATTAAGTATAGTCAGCATATATAGAAATATGTATGTAGAGGTAGCAACTTAAAAAAAGCTATCCAATACTACTCGAATTGCTGGAAACCCCTAAAGCTAGTATAACTACAACATAGTACCTAAATAATATGGTACAAATGTGAAAGTGGCGAAAGCAGAAAAAATATACTAGATGGCATAAGGTTAAATCCTAAGTGTTAAGATAATGGGCAATCAGCAGCCAAGACCGAAAGGTAAGGTTCAACGACTATTCCTCCTGAGGGAAGTACACTAAAGCTAGTGGAAGTGGGTAGACCCAAACAGATAAAGCTGTGGGATAAGATATAGTCTGTGCTTAATAGAAATATTAAGAAGTTCAAGGCTAATCTCCTTAATTTATTAAGGAGTGTATATGCCAAGAGAACTGCATAAGTGGTAGCGTACTTATGTGAACAACAACCTCTAAAAACGACTGAGTCAGTTTTTAGGTTCATATATTTAGAAAAATTTTACTTTTTTTATTTACTTATAGTATAAAAAGTGGTATACTATATATAGGTAAATGGAGGTGAAATCGCATGGAAAAAAAGCATATAAGTTTAGATTTTTATCCAACTAAAACTCAAATAACAATATTAAATTGTACTTTTGGTTGTGTAAGATATGTCTATAATCATTTTTTTTAGGTTTAAAAACAAGAGCTATATAACAAAGAGAAAAAAATCTATTTCATATAGTGAGTGTAGTAAAGAATTAACAGTTTTAAAAACAAGAGAAAGAATGGTTAAAAAGATGTAGATAAATTTTCTTTACAAAAATTCTTTAAAAGATTTAGATAAAGCCTATAAAAAAACTTCTTTTAGTGGAAGTGGCTATCCAAAGTTTAAATCTAAGAAAGATAATAGAAAATCATACAGAACCAATTATACAAATAATAATATAGAGTTTTTTTAGATAAATGGATAAAAAGTACCTAAATTAGGAAAAACTAAAAAAATAAGAGATAAAAATAAAACCACAAGGAAGAATAATAAATGCAACAATAACACAAGTACCTAGTGGAAAAATATTATATATCTTTATGTTGTACTGATGTAGAAGTAGAAAAGTTAGAAAGTACAAATAAAAATGTTGGAATAGATTTAGGTATAAAGGACTTTGCGATTACCAGTGATGAAATCTCAATAGAAAAATCCAAAATATTTACAAAAAAATCTTTGAATAAACTAGCAATATTACAAAGAAAAACTATCACGAAAACCAAAGGGTAGTTCAAATAGGAATAAAGCTAGAATAAAAAGTAGCAAGATTATTTGAAAAAGATATCAAATCAAAGAGAAAATTTTTGCAAAAAGTTATCAACAATGCTAATAAAAAGAGTATGATATTATTTGTATGGAAGACTTTACAAGTAAAAAAATATGGTAAGAAATCATAAATTAGCAAGAAATATTGTAGATGTATCATGGAGTGAATTTAATAGAATATTAGATTATAAAGCGAAATGGTATGGAAGAACAATAGTAAAAGTAGATAAATTTTTTTGCAAGTAGTCAAATATGTAATTGTTGTGGATATAGAAATGAAGAAGTAAAAAGATTTAAGTATAAGAGAATGGACTTGTCCAGTATGTGGAGCTGTACATAATAGAGATATAAATGCAGCAAAAAACATATTAAAAGAAGGACTAAGGATATTAGGTATAAGTGCTTAAATATATAAATATATGAACCGTAGGAACTATGGGGATAGCTTGGTAAATTTAGTTGGCTAATAGAAGCAACTATTACCCAAGAAACCTGTGACTCTAGCACTCGTAAGGTGTCAGTTGTGGGAGGTTCAGGCGACTATGCTTGCATTGAATAAAGATGTATTAAAAATCTGGTGATGGAATAGTTGGAGTAGATATAGAGGAAACTATAAGAAATGTAGGGGAACTTGCCCAATCAGGAATGAAGGGTACAGATGAAACTATATTAGATATAATGACTAAATAAATTTTTTTATAAGGGGTGAAATAAATGGGAAAAAAATTTAAACTATTATTATTAACATTAGGAGCATTAACTTTATTTTCAGCTTGTTCATCTGTTTATACTGATGATGAAATGAAAGCAAGGGGTGTGGTAATGTTTTTTTATCAAAGATGGGATCTACTTCTTTTGAAAAAAAGATGGCAAACAACTAATAAAGCTGCGATTGTAGAAAATTTTAAAAAATGGTGTGAGGGATGGAGAACTTAGAAGATATTATTTAAATGGAAATCTTCTGATGAAATTATATTTTTGAAGCAGGAAAAGTTGAAGATCTTGGGAAGATTACTATCCAAATGGAAAAACTATTGATGAGTGGACAAATGAAAGCAAATAAGGAAGTAGGAAATTGGAAGTACTATGATGAAAATGGAAACCTACTTGGAGAAGCTCCTTATGATCAAATTCCAAAAAGCAATAAGAGATGCTAAAGAAAAAAATATAGAGCAATTTTTGGAAGGATATTAAATCTGGAAAATAATTCATAAAATATTAAATCTGGAAAATAATTCATAAAAATTAGTAAAAAAATAGAAAAAAAGACTGTTATATTGAAAATTTGAGCTGCACCCATAATCTTGGACACAAGATTGGAGGTGCAGTTTTTTAGTGAGTAAATTAACAAGAGAAAGATAAAAATCAAAAATATATGAAAGAAGAAAAAAATGGGTGAAACTATTCCTTCTTTAGCTAAAGCTTTTAATGTTCAGGAATCTAATATTAAATATTTAATAGCTTTTAATAAAAAACATGGATATAATATTTTTAAGAAAAGATAAAAATAGAGCTTATTCTAAAGATTTTAAATTACAAACAATTAATAGAATTTTTAATTAATCATGAATCTATTAATTCTGTTGCTATTGATATTGGATTTAACATCTTCTGGTATTTTTAGATAATTGGCTTTCAAAAATTTAAAAGAAAAATGGGTATAATGTTGTAGAAAAAGAAAAAGGAAGGAAAACCTAAATCTATGACTAAACTTAAGAAAAAAATGATAAAGTATTATCTGAACAAGATAAAAATTAAACAATTAGAAGAAGAAAAATTTGTATCTTAAGGCTGAGAATGAATATTTAAAAAAATTGAAAGCTCTAGTTCAAGAAAGGAAGCTAAAAGAGAAGAAAAAAAGTAAAAAAAGTAATAGCCGAACTTAGAGCTAAATATCCTTTCAAAAACCCTATTAAAGATTGCTGGAATATCAAAATCAGTATATTATTACTATATTGGTAAAAAAAGATATCGATGAGAAGAATAAGGATATTATTGAAAAAAATCAAAGAAATTTACTACGTGAATAAAGGAAGGTATGGTTATCGCAGGGTAACATTGGAATTAAAAAAATCAAGGTTTTAATATTAATCATAAAAAAAGTTCAAAAGACTTATGAAAAAGTTTAATTTACAAAGTATTATCCGTAAAAAAAGAAAAATATTCTTCATACAAAGGTCGCATAGGAAAGATAGCGGATAACCATATTAAAAAGAAATTTTGAAGCAACAGCTCCAAATCAAAAAATGGTTTACAGATGTAACAGAATTTAATTTAAGAGGAGAAAAAGTTATACTTATCTCCAATATTAGATGCTTATGGAAGATATATAGTTTCATATGATATTTCGCACAGTGCTAACTTGGAGCAGATAAATCATATGTTAAGTTTAGCATTTAAAGAAAATGAAAATTATGAAAATTTGATATTTCATAGTGACCAAGGATGGCAATATCAACATTCTTCATATCAAGAAAAGATTGAAAAAGAAAAAAAGATAACTCAAAAGCATGTCAAGAAAAAGGAAAATAGTTTAGATAATGGATTAATGGAAAGTTTCTTTGGGTTGTTAAAAAAACAGAAATGTTTTATGAACAAGAAGAAAAAGTACAAGACATTAGAAGAATTGAAAGAAGCAATAGAAGATTATATATATTATTACAACAACAAAAAGAATAAAGAAAAAAATTAAAAAGGATTAACTCCTGCTTCTTACAGAAGTCAATCCTTATTAGTAAGTTAAATTAATTTGTCCAACTTTTTGGGGTCAGTACAATTTGACTCTATAACAGTCTTTTTATTTTATGTTATTCTTCCCAGTTTCTTTACTTCTTTCAACAGCTTTTAGCCAACCAGCATATTTTTTTATTTCTATCTTCTTCAGACATATTAGGAGTAAAATTCTTTGATCAAGTACCCATTTTTGTTTGATTTCTTCTTTATTTTCCCAGAAGCCAGTTGCAAGTCCAGCAAGGTAAGCAGCTCCTAGTGCAGTTGTTTCTAAAACAGTAGGTCTTTTTACAACTTCACCTAGAATATCTGCTTGGAATTCCATTAAGAAATTATTGGCAGCAGCTCCACCATCAACTTTAAGGCCATTTAGCTTGATACCAGAATCTTCTTCCATAGCTTTTAAAACATCTTTAGTTTGATAAGCTATAGATTCCAAAGTTGCTCTTATAATATGGTTTTTATTTGCTCCACGAGTTAGTCCTAAAATAGCTCCTCTTGCATACATATCCCAATAAGGTGCTCCTAGTCCAACGAAAGCAGGAACTACATAAACTCCACCATTATCTTTAACTTTTCTTGCAAAATACTCAGTATCACTTGATTCAGAAATTAATTTTAATTCATCTCTTAACCATTGAACACTAGCACCACCTACAAAGACACTTCCTTCAAGTGCATATTGAACTTTACCATTAAGACCTATTGCAATAGTTGTTATAAGTCCATTGTTGCTCTTTACAAATTTTTCTCCAGTATTCATAAGTAAGAAGCAACCTGTTCCATAGGTATTTTTAGATTCTCCTTCTTCAAAACAAGCTTGTCCAAATAGAGCAGATTGTTGGTCTCCTGCAACTCCGGCTATAGGAACTCTATGTCCACCTTTACCACCTAAGTTAGCATATCCAAAAGTTCCACTTGAATCTTTTACTTCAGGTAACATTGACTTAGGAATATTCAATGTTTCAAGAATTTTTTCATCCCATTTCAATTCCTTTATATTGTAAAGCATAGTTCTTGAAGCATTAGTATAATCTGTTGCATGTACTTTTACCATTTGTTAATTTCCAAATTAACCAAGTATCAACAGTTCCAAATAATAAATCACCTTTTTCAGCTTTTTCTCTTGCACCTTCAACATTATCTAAAAATCCATTTTAATTTTTAGTTCCTGAGAAATAAGCGTCAACTAGAAGTCCAGTATTATTTTTATATAATCACTGAAAACCTTCAATTTTCTTTAATTCATCACAGATTTTTGCAGTTCTTCTACATTGCCAAACTATTGCATTGTAAATAGGTTTACCTGTATTTTTATCCCAAACTATTGTAGTTTCTCTTTGATTTGTAATTCCTAAAGCTATAATATCGTGTTGACTTACTCCAGCTCTTGCGATTACTTCACTCAAAACTCCACTTTGGCTAGCCCAGATTTCCATAGGGTCATGTTCTACCCAACCCTCATTTGGATATATTTGTGTAAATTCTTTTTGTGCAACTCAACAATAGTTTGACTTTCATCAAATAAAATTGCTCTTGAACTTGTTGTTCCTTGGTCTAATGCTACAATATACTTCATATCATGCCCTCCAATCTTATAGTTATACTCTGAAATAAAACTACATATCTTTAGTTACAACAACATTGACACCTGTATTGAATATATTTTCTAGAACTATATCTCCTCTTTTAACAGGAGCTGTTAATTCAACTTTCTTTAATTCTTCCATCAATTTGAAATTTAATTCTTTAGGTATAGCTCTTTCAGTTTTCACAGGACATCTATGGTCTAAAGCATTTTTTTATTTTTACAGTTGAAGTTACAACTCTTTTTGGAGCTGTTAATTCTTCTTTTCCATAGACTGCACCTCTTGGACAAGCATTTTCCTTTAACTTCATAAGTTTCTGTATTAACACTTATATGACAACCAACAGGACAAACTATACATATCATTTTCCTTTTCCATTATTTATCCTCCTCAACAACTTCTACAACAATTTTCTTAGCATCTATTTTTTTCCTAACACAGTTTTAGATAGAGTAATTTTTTTCCATTTCTCCAGGAGCCATATGATTTTTTTCTTAACTGAATGTATTACAAAAATCATTTGACTTAACTACTATCTTAACATTTTTATATATTTGTCTAACTCTCATAGAAAGCTCTAAATTTTTTCTATATTTTCTATTCTAAATTTTTTTGAGGAACAGTATATCCTATTCCATTTCCTGTTTCAACTTCAATATATTCTCCGTTTGCAACTTCACCTTTTATATACTTAGCTGCTGATTTTCCTGCTTTTCTTGATTCAATACTTACAAAGTCAACAAGATCATGTACATGAACAACGTTTCCTGAAGCAAATATTCCTTCTATACTTGTTTCCATAAGTTCATTTACTACAGGTCCACTAGTTCTAGGGTCAATTTTTATTCCAGTTGCTCTTGAGATATCATTTTCAGGGATAAGTCCAACTGATAGAAGTAAAGTATCACATTCATATTCTATTTCAGTTCCTGGGATAGCTTTTTTGTTTTCATCAACCTTAGCTATGATAACTTTTTCAACTCTATCTTTACCAATGATATCTACAACTGTATGACTTAAGTATAGAGGTATGTCATAGTCTTCAAGACATTGAACAATATTTCTCATAAGTCCACCAGAGAATGGCATAAGTTCAGCGACAGCTAAAACTTTTGCTCCTTCAAGAGTAAGTCTTCTTGCCATAATAAGTCCAATATCTCCTGAACCTAAGATAACAACTCTTTTACCAACCATATATCCTTCCATATTGATATATCTTTGAGCAGCTCCTGCTGTAAAAATTCCTGCAGGTCTATCTCCTGGTATAGCTATTGCTCCTCTTGTTCTTTCTCTACAACCCATAGTTAAAACTATAGATTTAGCTTCAATTATCATATATCCATCAACAGAGTTTATAGCTTGAACTATCTTGTTTTCAGAAACTTCTAAAACCATAGTATCTAGTTTGTATTCAATATTTAATTCAAATAATTGATCCATAAATCTTTGAGCATACTCAGGTCCTGTCAATTCTTCTTTGAATTCATGAAGTCCAAAACCATTATGTATACATTGTTGTAAAATTCCACCAAGCTCTTTTGCTCTTTCAATTACAAGTATACTATCTATTCCATTTTTTTTAGCTTCTACTGCTGCTGCAAGTCCAGCTGGACCTCCACCAACAACAACTAAATCATATTTCATATTCATATCGTTTCCCCCTATTTAGTCTTTCCTGTTAAGATGTAAGAATCTTTTTGTTCCATAACTATTTCTTCTAAATCTTCACCAAGTTCTCTTGCCAAAATTTCTTGTACACGAGTATCCACAGAATCCACCTTGACATCTTCCAGCTCCCTGGTCTAACTCTTCTTTTGATACCATTTAATGTTCTTCCACCACATTTTCTATGGATAGCATCAACGATTTCACCTTCTGTTATGTTCTCACATCTACAAATAATTCTTCCATATCTAGGGTCTTTCTTTATTACTTCTGCTTTTTCTTCTGGAGATAATGTAATAAAGTGTATCATTTTTCTATTTTTTTAACAAAGTTTGTTTTTTTCTTTTACTCCACAAAACTTTCAACTATCATTTTAGCTAAATCTATTGCCATTGCAGGTGCAGATGTAAGTCCTGGAGATTTAGTTCCAGCTATATTAAATAGTCCTTTGACATCTTCAGCTTTCACCTAGAATAAAAATCTCCTGTATCAGCTTCGGCTCTAAGTCCAGCAAAGTTTCTGATATTATCTCTGAAATTTATATCTTTTATACTCTTAGTAGCAAATTGTCTAACTGTATCAAGTCCTGCTTGAGTATTTCCAACATCATCTTTATTGTCAACATCAGAAGCAGTAGATCCAACTATTATATTTCCATGAGCAGTCTTTGAAACTAAGATACCTTTTTCCCATTTCAGTAGGACATTGGAAAATAACACTATCAGTTAAATATCCTTGTATTTTATCTAATAAATAATATTCACCTATTCTTGGAGTTATCTTAAATTTTTGTTAGAAAGCATATTATTTATAAAGTCAGCATAGACACCAGCTGCATTTACAATAGCTTTTAGCTTCAATAATTTCTCCATTTTTTTAATTCTATTTTAAATACATCATTTTCTTTTTTTGATATTTGCAACTTCTGCATTTAATTTTTAGTTCAACACCATTTTTCCATAGCATTTTCTACTAATTTTTGTTGCTAATTCCCAAGGTCCAGTTATACCAGCTGTACCTGCATATAGAGCAGCAACTGCTTCTTTACTAACATGAGGTTCTCTTCTTTGAATTTCAGCAGCATCTATGATTTCCATTTCAGGAACACTATTATTAAGACCTCTTTGATATAGCATTTCTAAGTGTTCTTTTTCCTTTTCAGAAAAAGCTAATACATAAGATCCTACTTTTCTGAATGGAGCATCCACTTCTTCACATAATTTTCCATACATTGCATTACCTAATACATTGTATTTTGCCATAAGGCTTCCTTCTTTTGCGTCGTATCCTGCATGGACTATTGCAGAATTTGCTTTTGTTGTACCACAAGAAACATCATTTTCTTTATCTAGTAATAAAGTTTTCAACTCATATCTAGACAATTCTCTTGAAACTGCTGCTCCCATTATTCCAGCACCAATAACAACTACATCAAACATACTATCGTTCCTCCTAATTAAATTAAAAAAAGGTCGTGAAAAAGACAGAATCCCTTCTGCTTTTTACGACCCACCATTCACTAGTCTAATATTCTATTTATACTTCCCTATATATTATATCAAAAAAATTAGAACAGTTGTCAACTGAAATATTTATTAAATACATAAATGAAAAATATAATTAAATTCAAGTTTTTTTATAAATAGATTCTATTATATTTGTAAAAATAAAAATATAATGTACTTACTTAAGGATAGTTAATTAGTTGTAAAGTAAATAAAAAAATAAAAGATAGGAGTATAAGAAATGTTAAATACAGAATTATTTATTGGAGCAGTTTATGTGCAGGTCTACTGTCTTTCTTTTTCACCTTGTATCTTTCCATTGCTTCCAGTCTATATTGGAATGTTAAGTACAAGTGGTAAGAGATCTATTACAAAGACAGTGGTATTTGTAATTGGACTTTCAACAAGTTTTGTTTTTGCTTGGCTTTGGAGCTGGAAGTATAGGTTCATTTTTAATGAGTAAAACATTTAGAGTAATTAGTGGAGTGATAGTTATAATATTTGGAATTATTCAAATGGAAATTGTAAAAATACCATTTTTTTAGAAAGAACAAAACTTGTGGATATAAAAAGGAAAAAGAAGATGATAGTATTTGGGGAGCATTTTTACTAGGTTTCACTTTTTAGTTTAGGATGGACACCTTGTGTTGGATCAATACTTGCTTCAATTCTTTTTTTATTTCAAGTGACGGAGGAAAATCCTTACTATGGAGCACTTATGATGTTTATTTATGTTTTAGGTTTAGCTACACCTTTTGTTATTCTATCTTTATCTTCAAAAATATGTGTTGGCAAAAAGTTTCAGCAATAAAAAAACATTTAGGCATTATGAAAAAAATTGGTGGCTTATTAATAATTATTATGGGGATTTTACTTCTACTGATAAATTAAGTATATTTTTATAGAATTTTATAGTTATAAATGTGAAAAAAATAATTTGATACCATTCCAATTAGTAAATATGATAAAAAAATAAGTGAACTTGCATTCTAAATTTTAGATGAAAAATTGAAGCAAATGAGCCGAGCAAATCTTGACTTGTTTGAAGCTGACTTGTCAGTAAGTTTGTCAAATTTGCAGCGAATGTCAATTTTTCCATCATTAAGAAATTTAGTTAGTAATGAACTATTTTTTTACTCACATTATAAAAATAAAAATTTGGAATATAAATCATTTATTTTTATATAAATTAATAAATTTTTAAAATTATTTAAGGAGGTTTTAGCAGATGAAAGGGCTAAAAAAATTGTTTTTTTGGAATTATGATGTTATTAATGGGAGCAGTAGCTTTTTGGGGCGGAGATGGATTTATCAAAGGTTACTTTAAAAAGATGTGAATGGAATGAGTTATTCTTTTGGAAAAAGATGGGAAACCAACTTATGTTAAGTTTTGGGCTTCTTGGTGTCCAATTTGTCTTTCTGGATTAGAAGATATAGATAATCTTAGCAAAGAAAAGAAAGATTTTTGAAGTTGTTACTGTAGTTTCTCCTGGGCTAGTTGGGGAAAAAGAAAACAGAAGATTTTAAAAAAATGGTATAAATCTTTGGGTTATAAGAATATAAAAGTTTTATTAGATGAAAAAAAGGTGAATTAACAAAGATGTTAAATGTTCGTGTTTACCCAACTTCAGCTGTTTTTAAATAAATCAGGAAAAAGTTGAAAAAGTTCTTCCAGGTCATTTTAGAAAAAGCAGAAATAAAAAAATTATTTTCTTCTAAAAATGATGATGAATGACAAAGGAATGAAAGATACTATGATGAATGATGGAAAGATGAAAGATAGCATGATGAAAGATGACAAAATGATGAATGATAAAAATATGATGAAAAGATGATAAAATGAGTATGGAAAAACATCAATGTAAAAACTTGTTAATAAAAAAATATTCGTGAAATATATTTAGCAGGAGGTTGTTTTTTTGGGGTGTAGAAGCATATATGGAAAAGAATCTATGGTGTAGTAGATGTAACTTCTGGATATGCAAATGGAAAAAAACTAAAAAATCCTAAATACCAAGATTTACATAGTTCAGGGACATGCTGAAACAGTCCATGTTAAATATGATGCAAGTAAAGTTAATCTTTCAACTTTGTTAAAATATTATTTTTAAAAATTATTGATCCAACAAGTGTAAATAAACAAGGAAATGATAGAGGTTCACAATATAGAACAGGAATTTATTATGTAAATCAAAATGATAAATCTGTTATTCAAAAATGAAATAAAAGAACAACAAAAAAATATTCTCAAAAAAATTGTAGTGGAAGTTTTTACCTTTAAAAAGAATATTATTTAGCAGAAGAATATCATCAAGATTATTTGAAAAATCCTAATGGTTATTGTCATATTGATTTATCAAAAAGCAGATGATATAATAGTAGATGAAAAAAATATCCAAAAATTATCTGAAAAAAAGAATTAAGAGTGAAATTAAATTCAAAAACAATATGAAGTAACACAAAATGGGAGATACAGAAAGAGCGTTTCAAAATGATTATTGGGATTTTTTGACAAAGGAATTTATGTTGATATAACAACAGGAGAACCATTATTTTTCTTCAACTGATAAATATGCTTCTCAATGTGGATGGCCTAGTTTTGTAAAAACCTATTGTTCCAGAAGTTGTAACTTACCATAATGATACTAGTTTCAATATGATAAGAACAGAAGTAAGAAGCAGAGTGGGAAAAGCACATTTAGGACATGTATTTGATGATGAGCCAAGAGATAGAGGTGGAAAAAGATATTGTATCAATAGTGCAGCAATACAATTTATTCCTTATGCAGAAATGGAAGCAAAAAGGTTATGGATATTTATTACCACTTGTAAAAATAAAAAGTAAAAAGAGAGTTAAAAGGGAGAAAAGATTGTGTATAAGTTAATGATTGCAGATGATGAACCTCTGATTAGGAGAGGTATAAAACAACTAATAGATTTATCTTCTTTACAAATTGGAGAAATTCATGAGGCTTCAACAGGAGAAGAGGCATTAAAAAGTATTTGAGGAGTTTAAACCAGAAATTGTTTTAATGGATATTAATATGCCAAAAATTGACGGATTATCGGTTGCAAAAAAAGATAAAAATCAATAAATCCTGATACAAAAAAATAGCAATCATTACAGGATATAATTATTTTTGATTAAAAAAATATGGTCGCACACTTGTGACTCTAGCACTCGTAGGGTGTCAGTCATGAGTTAGACCATTAAGTATAGTCAGCATATATAGAAATATGTATGTAGAGGTAGCAACTTAAAAAAAGCTATCCAATACTACTCGAATTGCTGGAAACCCCTAAAGCTAGTATAACTACAACATAGTACCTAAATAATATGGTACAAATGTGAAAGTGGCGAAAGCAGAAAAAATATACTAGATGGCATAAGGTTAAATCCTAAGTGTTAAGATAATGGGCAATCAGCAGCCAAGACCGAAAGGTAAGGTTCAACGACTATTCCTCCTGAGGGAAGTACACTAAAGCTGGTGGAAGTGGGTAGACCCAAACAGATAGAGCTGTGGGATAAGATATAGTCTGTGCTTAATAGAAATATTAAGAAGTTCGAGGCTAATCTTCTTAATTTATTAAGGAGTGTATATGCCAAGAGAACTGCATAAGTGGTAGCGTACTTATGTGAACGACAACCTCTAAAAACGACTGAGTCAGTTTTAGGTTCATATATTTAGAAAAATTTTTACTTTTTTTCATTTACTTATAGTATAAAAAAAGTGGTATACTATATATAGGTAAATGGAGGTGAAATCACATGGAAAAAGCATATAAGTTTAGATTTTTATCCAACTAAAACTCAAATAACAATATTAAATTGTACTTTTGGTTGTGTAAGATATGTCTATAATCATTTTTTTAGGTTTAAAACAAGAACTATATAACAAAGAGAAAAATCTATGTCATATAGTCAATGTAGCAAAGCACTGACAGTTTTAAAAACAAGAGAAAGAATGGTTAAAAGATGTAGATAAATTTTTCTTTACAAAAATTCTTTAAAAAGATTTAGATAAAGCCTATAAGAACTTCTTTAATGGAAAGGGTTATCCAAAGTTTAAATCTAAGAAAGATAATAGAAAATCATACAGAACTAATTATACAAATAATAATATAGAGTTTTTTTAGATAAATGGATAAAAAGTACCTAAGTTAGGAAGACTAAAAAAATAAGAGATAAAATGAAAACCACAAGGAAGAATAATAAATGCAACAATAACACAAGTACCTAGTGGAAAATATTATATATCTTTATGTTGTACTGATGTGAAAGTAGAAAAAAATTAGAAAGTACAAATAAAGAAATGTTGGAATAGATTTAGGTATAAAAGGACTTTTGCGATTACCAGTGATGAAATCTCAATAGAAAAATCCAAAAATATTTACAAAAAAATCTTTTGAATAAACTAGCTATATTACAAAAGAAAGACTATCACGAAAACCAAAGGGTAGTTCAAATAGAAATAAAGCTAGAATAAAAAGTAGCAAGATTATTTGAAAAAATATCAAATCAAAGAGAAGATTTTTTTGCAAAAAATTATCAACAATGCTAATAAAAAGAATATGATATTATTTGTATGGAAGACTTACAAGTAAAAAAATATGGTAAAAAAATCATAAATTAGCAAGAAATATTGTAGATGTATCGTGGAGCGAGTTTAATAAAATTCTAGAATACAAAGCTAAATGGTACAAAAAGAACAATAGTAAGAGTTGATAAATTTTTGCAAGTAGCCAAATATGTAATTGTTGTGGATATAGAAATGAAGAAGTAAAAGATTTAAGTGTGAGAGAATGGACTTGTCCAGTATGTGGAGCTGTACATAATAGAGATATAAATGCAGCCAAAAACATATTAAAAAGAAGGACTAAAGATATTAGGTATAAGTGCTTAAATATACAATATATGAACCGTAGGAACTATGGGGATAGCTTGGTAAATTTAGTTGGCTAACAGAAGCAACTACTACCCAAGAACCCCTGCGACTCTAGCACTCGTAGGGTGTCAGTCGTGGGAGGTTCAGTATGCACAAACGGCTATTAAAAATAGGAGTAGAAGATTATATTTTAAAGCCAATTTCAAAGTCAGATGTTTCAGAGATTATTGTAAAATTAGTGAGTTCCTTTGCAAAAAGGAAAGAAAAAGATAAGGAAATTGAAAAAGTATTAGAAAAAAATAACAACAGTAGATATACAAGATAACATTGCAAAAAAATAATTATAAAGAATTGATACAAAAATATTATTGAAGAAAGCTATACTGATAGTCAATTTACCTTATCCGTTCTCTGAAAAATTAGATTTAAGTTCAGGGTATTTAAGTATTATGTTTAAGAAAAAAATTTTGGAATCCCATTTCAAGATTATCTTTTACAAAAAGAGAATGGAAAAAGGCAAAAATTATTACTTTTTAACAACTGAATTAAAAAAATTATGAAATAGCTGAACAAGTTGGTTTTGAAGATGTAAATTACTTTATAACAAAATTTAAAAAAATATTATCAAATTACTCCAAAACAATATAGAGAAACGGTGTTAAAAAAATGAAAATGAACAATAAACCACTAAACATAAAAATAGGATTTTATTTTTTTAATTACCAATTTAGTTCTAGTTTTACTTTTTTAGGAAGTATATTTTATTTCAGTTCAAGTAGTCTTTTTAATACAGAAAGAAATTTCAGCTAAGACTGAAGCTATTGAAAAAAAGTGGGAATTATATTGAGTTATATATGAGTAAATTGACAACATTAAGTCAAGTAATTTCACATGATAAAGGAGTATATGATTATCTAAAAAAATAAAGATGAAACTGAAAAAAATAGAATTTTAAATATAATAGATAATACACTTTCCACAGATCCTTATAAAAAATCTATTATTTTTAATAAGAAAAAGATGGTGCAGTTATTTCTAATGAAAAAAATGTAAATATGGAAGTTTCTAGTGATATGATGAAAGAGGAATGGTATGTAAATTCTTTAATGAACCCTATGCCTGTATTAAATCCACTTAGAAAAACAAAAATTTTTTTCAGTTGATGGAATGGACGATTGGGTTATTTCTGTCAGTAGAGAAATTGCAGACACTAATGGAGAAAAATTTAGGTGTATTGTTGATAGATGTAAAATACCAAGCACTTCATGAGTATCTTCAAAATCAAGAAACAGGAAAGAATAGTGATATTGTTATTTTAGATGAGGACAATAGAATAGTTTACTATAAAGAAATCCCTTATGATATCTCCCAAGAAAAAAATATCTAAAAAAATTTAAAAAAATATTGAAGAGGGGTATAACAGAAAAAGAAAAATACAGTTACAGTAAAAATATCCTATTAAAAAAATACTCATTGGACATTGATTGAAATTTCCTATATGCAAGAAATTGAAAGTTTAAAAAAATCATTTTTGAAATGATAGTTATAAGTTGTTTAGCTTCTCTTTTAATTACAGTTTTAATAAGTATCAGTGTATTGAGAAGAATTACAAAAACCAATTAAAGAGTTAGAGCAACATATGAATAATTTTAATAATGATTTATCAAAAAAATAAATTTAAAAGGTGATGTAAGTATTGAAATTTTAAGTTTACAAAAACCATTTTAATGAAAATGATAGATAAGATTAAATATTTAAGAGAATATGAAATTAATGCACTTTTACAGTCAAATTAATCCACATTTTTTTATACAATACTTTGGATACAATAATTTGGATGGCAGAATTTCAGGATACTGAAAAAAGTTATTTCTATTACAAAGGCTTTATCTAACTTTTTTTAGAATTTCTTTAAGTAATGGAAAAAGAAAAAAATTCCTTTAAAGGAAGAAATAAATCATATTAAAGAATATTTATATATACAAAAAGCAAAGATATGAAGATAAATTAGAATATAAAATTTCAATACAAGAAGAATTAAAAAAACATAGAGGTACCTAAGATTATATTGCAACCTTTTTGTAGAAAAATGCAATTTATCATGGTATTAAAAATTTAGATACAACAGGAATAATTTCTATATATTCTCAAATAATAGAGAATAAGATAGAATTAATAATAGAGGATAATGGTATTGGATTTGAAGCAGCTAAAAAAACAAGCACTTATGAAAATGGGTGGTGTTGGAATTAAAAAAATGTAAATAAGAGAATTCAGTATTATTATGGAAATGAATATGGAGCAAAAATAGATAGTTCCTTTAAAAGCAGGAGCTAGAATCATAATAACCCTACCTTGTGAACTACTCACGACTAACACTAACGAGTGCTAAAGCCACGAGTGTTCTTGCACTATTTAATAAAATTATTATCAAAATCTAAATCAAGACTAGTCCCCAAACTAGCAAAAAAATAAAAGAAAATATAAATATAAGAAACCATTTAAAATCAGCTCTAAATATAGGAACCATAGTGAACTACTCCCACTTCTACAAGTGGGAGTAGTTCACTAAATAAAAAGGTCGCAAAAAGAGAAACCCTCCTCCTTTTTACGATCCACCATTCACTAGTCACTAGTCTAATATTCTATTTATACTTCTTATATATTATACAAAAATTAGAACAGTTGTCAACTGAAATATTTATTTATAAGGAGCCATAAAGATAAAAAAATTGCAGATAAAAGTCCTAAAAAGATAAAAAGTCATAATGATATTATGTACATCTCTTTTTCTTTCTTTTTTTATATTCTTCAAAAAAATAACTGCATATCTTTCTATTTTTTTCTTTATCTAATAATTCTTCATTGGTATACTCTAAAAAAATCTATTTCCCTTTAAAAAGAGCATTTGAATACTCATCATCTACAGGTGGAAGATAACCTTGTTTCAATAATTTTTGTGTACATCTTATTATAGAAAAAAAGGTAAAAATAAGTCTTGATAATGCTCTTAAAAATTGCTGAGAAAAAGACTAGCACTGACAATAACATTTTCATTATCAAAGCTCTTTAATAAAAAAATAAATGAAGCCAGAACAGCTGCTATTAAATAAGGTGAAATAAAAAAATAAGAAAACCAACAAAATCTAATCTAAACAAAGGAACAAAGAAATTAAAGAAAAAAAGCAGTCCAACTGAAACCTAAAAAAATCCTTTTTTTCTTATGTCCATATTTTTCTAAATTTACTTCTATTGCCAAAAAAACCTCCTAATTATAGTAGTGACTGTAGAAATTCAAGATAAGTTTCATTTCCCATTTGTATATATGTAAGATAAGCTGGAACTATAGATACAAGAAAAATTATAACAATATATACTAGAAATATATAAATTTCTTTTTCATCTTTTTACAGTATCTACAATATTTTTATTTAGAATAGTTGTCAACTGAAATATTTATGAATAAGAAGCCATAAAATAAAAAAATGCAATTATAAATATCAAAGAACCAAAAATATAATTAAAGTAATATTATTATTTTTTTCTTTCTTTTGATATTCTTCAATAATTATTCTATATCTTTCCATTTTTTTCTTCATCTAATAAATCTTCATCTGTGTATTCTAGATAACCAATTCCTTTTAATATTGCATTTGAATAGTCATCATCTTTTGGTGGAAGATAACCTTCTTTTATCAATCCTTTTGTATAAAATTTATTATAGATAAATGGGAAAAACAAATTTTGATACAAATACTGGAAAGATAAAAAAATAAAGAGCTATAAAATTATTATCAAAAATCTAAATCAAGACTAGTCCCCAAACTAACAAAAAAATAAAAAGGAAATATAAATATAAGAAACCATTTAAAAATCAGCTCTAAATATAGGAACCAAGAAATTAAAAGAAAAAAGCAGTCCAACTGAAACCTAAAAATCCTTTTTTTCTTATGTCCATATTTTTCTAAATTTACTTCTATTGCCATAAAAAAACCTCCTAATTATAGTAGTGATTGTAGAAATTCAAGATAAGTTTCATTTCCTATTTGTATATATGTAAGATAAGCTGGAACTATAGATACAAGAAAAAAATTATAACAATATATACTAGAAATATATAAAGTTTCTTTTTTTCATCTTGTTTTTGCAGTATCTACAATATTTTTATATTGCTCCATTTTCTCATTATCTTTTTAATTCATCTTTTGTATATTCTAAATGTCCGTATTCTTTTTAATAATGCTAATGAATAACTATCATCTTCAGAAGGTATATAACCTTGATTCAATAGTTTATTAGTATAATTCTTATTATAGTTTTTAGCTATGAAAAATCCATATCACAAAAAGAAATTAGTGCTAGAAGAGAATAAAAAAACAATAAAAAGCAAAAAAATATATTTATATTTGATATCAAACAAAGAAATTACAAAGTCTCTGATTGAAGGAATTTTATCAAAAATCAATGAAATCATAAGGAAAAATTTTTCTAAAAAAATAAGTAGTCCAGAAGTTACCAACCATATTAAAAAAATTTTCAAAAAACCTTTGTTATCTCCTCTAAAAAAATAGGAACAAAAAGGTCTCCAAAAAAATGTAGTAAAACTAAATCCCACAAATCCATTTTTAGTTTCATCATTCTTTTTCAAATTAATTTTTATTGCCATAAATACCCCCAAGAATTAAAAGTAAAATATAGTTAAATTCAAATTTTCTATAGTTATCTATTTTTACTCTATAATAAGCCACTCCATCTTTAAATTCATAATCAGCCTTACCAATAGCTCTTAAATGTTCTAAGTTAGCTAGAGCTTCACCTGTTGCAAACCATTTTTTTGATTATTAGGAAATTCTTCAAAATTCTTTTGCTCTATAATCCCAGTGCATTTTTGCAGCCATTTGAGCAGCTGAATTTTCTTCAACTTCTTTTAATAAGTTATAAACTTCAGCATTTCTATCAGCATAATGTTTTTTTAAGTTCGTCTATTCTAAGTTTTTGGATTATCTATTATTCCTCTATGAGCAGAATAGATAGTATCTACATCCATATTGTAAACTTTATCTAAGTTTTTAAGATAAGTTCCTAAGATATCTTCATACTTAAAATCCCAAAAACTTATATTAGGAGTAATCTTATTTAATATGTGGTCACCTGAGAATAATATTTTATGATTTTTTTATCATAAATTCCAACTTGTCCAGGTGTATGACCACTTAAATCTATAACTTCAAAATTATAGTATCCAAAGTCTATTTTATCTCCATCTTTAACTATAGTAGTATCCAATTTTCCTTTTATACAGTAAACAAGTCCAGGGTGAGTTTCAAAAAAATTTAAAAATCAGGCTCTATTCCCATAACTTTTTAGTGTAGGAACAAATCTATCTGCATATAGTTCATGTTTCATCTTGTTTATATATTCAGTGTCTATTTGACTACAATATACTTTACCTTGATATTTATTTTTTTAAATTTTAAAAGCTAGCCCTGAGTGATCAGCATGTAAGTGAGTTAAAAAAACATATCTGTTTTTTTCCAACCTGTGCTCCTAATTCTTCAAGAGCTTCAAAAAAATACTTTTTCACTTTCTTCATGGTCAAAAACCACTATCTACAACTAAAATATTTTCACCATTTTTTTAATAAAATAGCAGTTTAATGCTTTTTAATGGGTTTTTAGGTAATGGTACTTCTATTAAATATATTTTTTTGCAATTTCGTTTAACATCACATTTCTCCTTTAATTTTTTTATTTCAACTATTTTATATTATATAATAAAATTTTGTTTTTAGAAAATAAAAATATTTTTATTGATTGTGAAACGAATAATGTTTTTTTATTTCTTAAGTAGAAAAATAAAAATTTATTATAATTGCAAAGATAGATGCCATAGGTGCTGAAAATCCAATTTTAACCAAATTTGCATTTTTCTTGCATACTCATAATATAAGCAAAAGGTAATCTTACTAAAAATGTTTGAGCCATACCTTGTATCATAACCCAAATTGTATTTTCATGACCATTAAAGAATCCAATGAAACTAAATAAAAATTGCAGTCAGAATAGTATCCAATGAAAAACCTAGTAGATATTCATAACCTTTTTGAATAACAGCAGTATCTTCTGTGAAAATTTCAATTAAGAAAGTGCCTTGGAAAATAAATTAATAAAAGAACTACAACTCCAATTATTCCACCAAATTTCATTCCAGTTGTCATAGTTTCAAATGCTCTCTTTTCCTTTTTAGCTCCAACATTTTTGAGAAACTATAGAAGTCATTGATTGCATTAAAGCAGCAGGAACTAACATAACAAAGGCAACTACTTTAGAAGCTACACCATAACCAGAAGAAGCCTCTAGTCCAAGACGATTTACAAAGGCACAAAGAGCAAGGAAAGACATCTGTGTCAAAAAAATTCTTGAAAGAGCTAATGGAGTTCCAATATTCATAAATCTTTTAACTTCTCTATTTAAATGAAAATCTCTCTTTTTAATAGTAAAAGGTAAATTTTTCTCCTTATGATAATGATAGACATAATGACACTGACTGCTTGAGCTATTACAGTGGCAAGAGCTGCACCAATTACATTCCAATTAAATATAGCAACAAAAATATAGTCCCCAATAATATTTACCACACAGGCAATAGCAACAAAAATCAGTGGACTTTTTGAATCACCTAAACCACGAAAAATAGCACTGATAACATTGTAAGCAACAATGAAGAATATTCCTGCACCACAAATTTGTACATAAAGTGTTGTGAGTTCTAAGGCTTCTTGAGGTGCTTGCATTAAAATAGAGATTGGTCTAGCAAAAATACCATAATTATACATAGGGATAACGGATATTATTGTAAATAAAATTGTTGCACCGCCAATTATTCTACCAATTCTTTTATGTTTCCTTTCTCCTAAAGTATCTACTGATTAAAACTGTAACACCCATAGCTAGTCCACTGATAATGAAAAGTTACAAAATTTAATACTTGAGAACCAGTAGAAACTCTGATAAACCTGCTGTTGTTCCAAATCTTCCTACAATTAAAAGGTCAACAGCACCATACATTGCTTGTAAAATTAAAAGATCCCAGTATAGAATCATAAAAATGTATAAGTTTTTTTAATAATACTTCCTTCTGTGAAGTTAATTTCATTATGTGACATATTTATTCTATCCTTTCTAAGATTTATTTTTTAAAGTTAATTCTATTATTTTTATAATTCCTGATATTTTATAAATTGTTTCAATTGTTATAGAAGTTTTTTTCTTCAGAAACATCTTTTAAAAATTTTTTGCAAGTTCTGTTTGATGAATTTTTACAAAAACTGTATAGAGTTCCATACCTTTTTCAGTTAAAGATAAATTTACAACTCTTGCATCTTCATCAGATGTAACTTTTCTTAATATAACCTTTTTCTCCATTTCTTTAACAGTTCTTGTAATTCCTGAAAGTGGTAAAATTTCTATCTTTACTAACATCACTTACTCTAACAAACTTATTTTTAATGAAAGTGTTTGTACTGAATCAAGACATGTATATATGAAATGTTTACTCCTTCTGGAAGTGGTGGTAAATAATCTAAAACTCTTCCAGCTTCATAGAAGCTATCTAACATTTTTGAACATTTTCTCTCTTCATAAATATTTCCTCCTTTATTAGTTAACAAAGTTAATTAACATTGTTAATTATATAGATAAAATTTTTATTTGTCAACAAAAGATAAAAAGCTGTTGTAAAAATTTACAACAGCTCAATTATTATGTTAAAGGTAAGAATTTTACATTCCTGCTAAGTGAATAGCTCCTTCTATTCCTATTGGTAAACCAGTCATAAACCAGATTATTAAGAATATTGTCCATCCAACTAAGAAACACATTGAATAAGGAAGCATTACAGAAATCAAAGTTCCCATACCAGATTCTTTATCATATTTTTGCATGAAGGCAACTATCATAGCAAAGTATGTCATAAGTGGAGTTATAATGTTTGTTGAAGAGTCTCCAATTCTGTATGCTAATTGAGTAAATTCTGGAGTATAACCAAGTCTCATTAACATAGGAACGAATATTGGAGCCATTATAGCCCATTTAGCTGATGCAGATCCCATAAATAGGTTTATAAATGCAGAAACTAAAACGAATAGAACGATTAAAGGTAATCCAGTTAATCCTATACTTTGTAGGAAGTCAGCACCTTTAACAGCTACGAAAGTTCCTAAGTTTGTATAAGAGAAGTAAGCAACGAATTGAGATGCAGCAAACGCAAGTGCTAAGTATCCACCCATAGTTGCAAGAGAAGATCCCATCATTTTAGCAACATCTTTATCATTTTTAATAGTTCCAGCAACTTTACCATATACGATACCAGGTACTAAGAAGAACATCATTAAAGTAGGAACAAGTCCATCATGTGTCCATTGTTTTAAGTTTCCATCAACTTTTAAAATTGCGTTTTCTGGAAGAATTAAGAAAGCTATTACGGCACAGAATATTAAAACTGAAATTCCTGCCCATCTTAAAGCTTTTCTTTCTTTATCTGTTAATTCATTGTGGTCAACTACAACTTCACCTTTGTATTCACCAAGTCTTGGTTCAATAATTTTTTCAGTTATAAAAAGTTCCTAAAATAGTAATTAAGAATGTTGATGCTGCCATAAAGTAATAGTTAGAAGCTGGGTTTACAAAATAATCAGGATTTAATAATTTTGCAGCTTCTGTTGTGATACCAGATAATAGTGGGTCTGTTGTAGAAAGTAAAAGGTTAGCTGAGAATCCTCCTGATACTCCAGCAAATGCTGCTGCAAGCCCTGCTATTGGGTGTCTACCAAATGATAGGAATATAACTGCTCCTAAAGGAATTAATACAACATATCCTGCATCAGAAGCTATATTTGACATAACTCCAGCTAGAACTACTATTGCTGTTAAAAGTTTTTTAGGTGTAGCAGTAACAACTTTTTTCATAGTTGCACTCATAAGTCCACTACCTTCAGCAACTCCTATACCGATAAGAGCAACTAAAACTGTTCCTAGAGGTGCAAAACCAGTGAAGTTTTTAACCATAGAAGAGAAAATATATCTAATACCTTCAGCATTTAATAAAGACTTGATAGTTAAAGTAGTTTCTTTAATTATATTTTTCTTTTTCTGTCAAATGCTTCATAAGTAACAGATGCTCCTGAATTTGCAGCTATTGCAGATATAATTGCAATAATTACACAGAATATCCAGAATAATGTTAATGGGTGTGGTAACTTATTCCCTCCTCTTTCAACAAAAAATCCAAAAACCTTTGAATCCCTTTTTTTCTTTTCTTTTCTCCATAAAACTCCTCCTTAAAAAAATATTTATATTATATATTTATTTATTGATATATTTTTGTAAAAAAATTCTCTCTATGTTCAATTTAAGATTAACGTGGAATGATTTGAAAAAATGAAAAAAATTTTTATATAAACAATATATACTATAATAATATAAATTTACAATAAAAAAGCAAGTTTTTTTATTAAAATTGATAAAAAAATATAGGGAGAGTAGAATATATATTTTATTTATTATTGACAATTAATTTTCCATGAAATTCATCAGCAGGAATTAAACTTTTTGTAACTCACTAAGATTTTCTTTTGTAACTTTTCCAGCAACAACAATTTTTTTAATCTATTATTTGCTTTTTTTATCATTTGATTTATTAGCTCACTTCCTTCTAAGGCAGTTGCTTTACCACCTGAAGTTAGAAATTCTTTTTACCCTATATTTACTAAACTCATCAATATAGTCTAAAGGATTAGAGATTTCATCTATAGCTTTATGGAAAAGTTACTTCCATAGGAGAAGCTAGCTCAACCAATTCTTTTGTAAGTTCTAAATCTATTTTATTATCAGAAGTTAAAAAAACCAAAAACAACTCCCTTTAACTCCTAATTCTTTAAATATTCTAATATCTTCTTTCATAATTTCTATTTCATCCTTAGAATAAACAAAATTTCCACCTCTAGCTCTAATCATAGGAAAAAAATAGGAATATTTAATTTTTCTAAAGCAAACTTTTAACTGTTCCATAAGATGGAGTAGTCCCACCAACAGCTAAATTTTCACAAAGTTCTATTCTATTTGCACCATTATTTTGAGCTTCTAAAGATTTTTTTCAAAAGATTCAACACAAGCTTCTTTTTATCATATTTATCCTATCCCTATACTAAAAGTTTTTAAAAAGTGGTGCCCATACTAAAGTTAGAATTCCAGCAAATACTATTGATAAGGCACTCATAGAACCTTCTACTTCACCAATTTCCATAGCTTTTGAAGTTCCAACAGCATGACTTGAAACTCCAATTCCAATACCAACAGCTACAGAGTGTTTTACTCTAAAAATTTTACTGATAAGAGGAGCTGTTACATTTCCAGCTATACCTGTAAGCATAATACTTACCACTGTTATTGCAGGAATTCCTCCAAGCATAGAGCTAACTTCGATTCCAAAAGGAGTAGTTATAGATTTAGGCATAAGAGAAAAAAATTAATTTATCATCCATACCAAATAATTTTTCCTAAAAACAATAACAGATATTATACCAACAAAAGAACCTACAATTGCACCAGTCATAACAGGAACAAAGAATTTTTTTGAATAGTTCCCATTTTTTTATAGAGGGATAGCAAGGGCTACTGTAGCATGACTCCAATAGGAAAAAGTATCATTCCTGCCCCTTATAATAGTCATCAGTTGAAATATTAAAAACTTTCAATATGATAATGACTATAATAGTCCCTATTAAAAAAAGGATTACACAAAGGAGTTTGAGTTTTCTTAAACACCCATTTTCCAATTTCAAGGGCAAAAATAACTTAAAATTAAACCAAAAAAACAAATTACTAACAATTATCTCTTTCATTATTTTTTTCTCTTTCCTTTCTTTAAGATCTATCATTAATTGCACAACTTTTTCCTGTAATACCCATAGTTAAAAAAATGTTGAAACAAGTATAATTACTATAATTTTAAAAAGATCTTTTTCTAATAATTCATATGAATCAATGATTTTTAACTGTAGGTGGCATAAAGAATATAGTCATATTCAATAGTAGGAAATTTCCAGCATTTTCAATCTTTTTCTAACTTTTAAAAACTTTAAATTGTAACATAAAAGAATAGCAATAACAACGATACTATAGTTCCTGGTAAAGGAAGATGTAAAATCTTGGAAAGAAGCATTCCAACATAGTTGATTAAAAAAATTATCATAAACTCTCTAAGCATATAACCTCCAAAAAAATAAAAAAATAAAATATATAAAAATAGAAAGAGTGGAAACAAGTTCCACTCTAAAAATTGTTTATTAATCTCTTGGTTTCATTTGTGGGAAAAAGAATTACGTCTCTTATAGATGGAGCACCTGTAAGTAACATTACAAGTCTATCTATTCCAATTCCCATTCCACCTGTAGGTGGTAAACCATATTCAAGAGCTTCTACGAAACTTTCGTCTATTTCTGGTGTTGCTTCCTCATTACCACGTAATGCTTCTTCAACTTGAGCCTCAAATCTTCCTCTTTGGTCAGCAGGGTCATTTAATTCTGTGAAGGCATTAGCATATTCTCTTTTATTAATGAATAATTCAAATCTGTCTGTGAAATTTGGATTTTTTTCATTTCTCTTAGCAAGTGGAGATATTTCAACAGGGTGTCCATATACAAATGTTGGTTGAACTACTCTTTCTTCACATTTTTGTTCAAAGAATTCATTTATAACGTGTCCAACACTATCCATGTGGTCTGCCACTTCAACATGATGTTCTTTAGCTAATTTTTTAGCTTCTTCAAAAGTCATTTCTTGCCAGAAGTCAACTCCTGTAACATCTTTTATCATATCAACCATGTGTACTCTTTGGAAATTCTTTAGAGATAATTGAACACCATCATATTCAATATCAGTTGTTCCATTAACTTCTTGACATACTGATGAGATTATTCCTTCACATAGATCCATCATATCATGGAAGTTAGCATGAGATTGGTATAGTTCTATCATAGTAAATTCAGGATTGTGTCTTGTAGAAATTCCTTCATTTCTAAAAGTTTCTTCCTAATTCATAAACTCTTTCAAATCCTCCAACTATTAATTTCTTTAAGTATAGTTCAGGAGCTATTCTTAAGAATAGATCAAGATTTAAAAGCATTGTGATGAGTTACAAAAAGGTTTAGCAGCAGCTCCTCCTAAGATTGGATGCATTAAAGGAGTTTCAACTTCTAAGAATCCTCTGTCATCTAGATATTTTTTTAACAGCTTTTATTATTTGAGTTCTTTTAATAAAAGTATCTCTAACTTCTGGGTTCATTATTAAGTCAACGTATCTTTTTCTATATCTAATTTCAACGTCTGTTAATCCATGATATTTTTTTCAGGAAGAGATCTTACGTTTTTAGTAAGAAGACTGATAGATTTAACTCTTAAAGTTAATTCCTCAGTATGAGTTACGAATAACTCTCCTTCAACACCTATAATATCTCCGACATTAAGCATTTTAACGATATGATCAAATTCGTTTTTCACCTAATTCATCTTTTTTTGATGTATATTTGAATTTTTCCAGATTGATCTTCTATGTGAGCAAAGTAAACTTTTTCCTTTACCTCTTAAAGACATTATTCTTCCTGCAGTTTTTAAATTTTAAATTTTCTTCAGGATTATGTTTTAATATATCTCCTATCATTATTTGCTTATCGTATTTACTACCAAAAAGCTTTAATTCCATAGCTTTCCAACTCTTCAATTTTTTTCCATCTTTCAGCAATTAGAGGTTCTTTCTCTAATCTGTCAAAAATATTTTTTTCCATACCTTGTATCCTCCTAAAAAGTTATTTTATTAAATTTGAAAGTGCTTCGCTTTTTCTTTGCCCAAGAACTATTTGGAAATTCTTGTTTTTAAAAAGTCTTATATATTTTGTAACTTCAACTCTATTACCAAGCTTTTGCATATGAACTTGCTATATTATAATAGATTTCTGGTTTTTTTGTCTTGTATTTTTTTCACTAGAAAGTGATTTTTTAAATTATCTATAGCAACTTTTAGGGTTAGAGTTTAGATTTTTTTCATACCTTTTTCATAATAAGATTCAGTTGTATTAGTAGTTTTAGACTTAACTGAACCTACTGTAGTTACAGTTGTAGTTGTACCAGAAATTCCACCAACAACAGATCTAACTTTTTCTCTTGCATAGTCTACTATAGAAGTTTCATTTTCTGTAGTTTGAGTTTTAGTTTTATTTTTTTCTGTAGTTACAGTTCTATTATCTACTGGAGCAGATGGAGCTCTGTCTACAGGAGCCTTTACTACTATTATTGTATTCGTTTAAAAGCATTTTTTTAAATCTGAGTTATTAGTGTTATAAACTTCAGAAGGTATAAAAAAATGCTCTTATTTGCTAATTTTGCAGCTCTTAATATAGTTGCTTTTTTTCACTGTCAGAGTAAGAAGAAAAAAATCATTTTTTTACTCCAGCTAAAGCTTCATTTATAAGAGAATTATTTCTTATGTCATAAGCATATTTTAAGAATAGATAATTAACTTCTTTTGAATATCTTCCAGCTGGATATAGCATTTTATATAGAGTAACAGCATTTTCTACATCTTTATCTCTTTTTTTCTGAATCTTGTAGTATTAACTTATAAAGATCTTTTTCATTAAAAATCATACTTAGATATAGCAGATACTGTAATTTTTTTCTATTTACACTTCCATTAACATAAGTTGATAAAACATATTGTCCTTGATATACAGTTCTAAAAAGTAACTTTTTCCATTTGTAAGGCTAACTTTTTGGATTAGCATTTTTTTGGAGAAGTTGAAAGTTTTATAGCTTTTTCATTATCAACAGGGAAAAACTAATGTTTCTCCTATAGGAACAGTATATTGATTTTTTTATATTGTCATCTACTTTTTTTGCAGAAGTTCTTAAATTAGATTTTTATAATAGTTAGATAGTCATTAACATTTTCATCATTGACATCTACAGATACAATTTTTTTCTTCTTGTTGTGGTCTAGTTTCAACTGTTTCACCAGTTTGTAGTATTAGGAGTAGGAGCAGTAGTTCCACCTGTTTTGTTGAGAACCAGCTATTTCAATTTCTCTTATAGAACCTCCACTACTTTTTGCCACCAACATTATCCAAGTTATAACAACCAACAAAAGACTATTGCCACCAAAGTTATAGCTAATTTTTAACATTTTTCTCTCCCTTCATTAAACATGCCTTATAGCTATTTCAATCTTATTTATTTCATTGTTATTTTCATCAAATAAAATATATGAAAATTGAAAAGTCTTATTCTTAATATTATAAGAGTATTTTTTTCTCCTAATACAAGAAAAATTTTGTTTGAAATTCTCAACTTCATAAAAAATTATTTTTTTCACCATTAAATTTTTAAGTGTATATTTAAATTAGTTCCTGAATTTCTAATTAAAAATATTTCCTTTTTCTATCAAGCTAATAAAGTATTCATATTCAGCATTCTCCAAAGAAAAATTTTATATTTTCTAAATCTTCTTTTAATTCACCTTCAATTTCTCCTACTAATTCTTCAACACATTCTTCATCATAGCTATCTTTTGTTGTTAGAATAAAATTTCGTTTTATGATTCCAACCTCCTATTTATGATATTTTATATTATTAGATATTGCAAACCATCTATAAATTTGTTCTAAAAGAATAAGTCTCATAAGTTGATGAGGAAAGGTAAAGTGTGAAAATTTTAATTTCATATCAACTGAGTTTTTAAGCTCTTTATTTACTCCATTAGAGCCACCAATAATGAAAATTTATACTACTTGTACCCTTTATTTTTTTAAGTCCTCAATATATTCAGACATATCTTCTGAGCTTAATTCTTTACCATTTAAATCTAAAAAGGATATTGTAGGAATTAGACTTTGAAAGCTGTTTTTAATATATCTTGGCTTTTCCTTATCTATTGAAATATTCATACTATCTTCTTTATTATATTCTTTTTAATTCAATGATATTGAGATTTGCAAAACTTGTCATTCTCTTTTGAAAAATTCAGCAATACCTTCATTAATATATTTATCTTTTAATTTTTTTCCTATACAAATAATATTTATATTCAAGTTACCACCTTATTTTCTTTTTAAAAAAGTTTTTTTCTAAATCAAGTAAAGACATCTTTACTATTATAGGTCTTCCATGTGGACAAGTGTACTCTCCAACTTCATGAAGCTTTTGCCACCATAGAATACATTTCCTCTATAGTTAATTTATGATTGGCTTTTTATAGCACCTTTGCAAGACATAGATACTATAATATTTTCTCTGATATCCTTATCCTTATTTTTTTAGAAATATTATCTAAAAATTTCTTTTATTATATTTTCATAACTATCTCTTAAATCCATAGTTGGAGTAGTTCTCAATAGAATTTCATTCTTTTCAAAAATCATCTATATCGAAAACCAAAACTTGAAAAAGATTTCAGTGTTTTCAAGTGCTAGTTGCTTTTCTCTTGGATCTAACTCAAATCTTATAGGAACTAAAAGATTTTGTTTAGTCATAGAGTGACTATAGTATTCTTGCTTTCAACTTTTTCGTATAGTATTCTTTCATGTATTATATGTTGGTCATATATTTCTAAAAGATTATTTCTTTCAACCAGGATGAAACTATCAAATACCTGTCCTATAACTCTAAAAATCTATGTTTTTTTAAACTTGAAAAAAATCATCAAATATTTTTACCTCTACTAGTATCCTTTAGTATCGAAAAATATACTTTTCATTTGTTTTTTTCAAGTTCAAAATCTTCATCTATCTTTTTAAAAGTTTCAATATTTTCTTTTACTTCATTAGAAGAAGTTTTGACTGTATTTTCAATATGAGAGATATTTGGCTTTTTCAACTTTAATATCACTATAATCCTTTTTAAATAATCTTCTTTTTGAATAACAGATAATTGAGATAAACTTTCTTTTTCATCTTTAAAGTCATTTATATCTAAAAAAATTATTATTAGAATATTCTAATTTTTTTCTTCTTTTTTTCCTCAAAAAGCTTTCAACTTCTTCATCTTCAACTTCAATATGTGGTGAAATAAAAATTCTCATCATCAGAGAAAAATCTTTCAATTTCACCTTTGACTAAATCATATATTTCAGATTGATTAGCAAATTTTACAATTTTTTTTGATGGATGAACATTGACATCGATTTCAGCTGGATCTATATCTAAGAAAATTAAAGCACTTGGATACTTTCCTTCATTAGTTTTTGTATGATAGGCAGCAATTACAGCTTCTTCAACTATCTTTTGATTTTACTGAACGTCCCATTGATAAATACAAAGATAGAATCTTTATTAGCTTTAAATAAGTTAGCATTACCTAAGTAACCTAGTGAAAATTTAGAGAAATTCTTTAAATAATTTTTTTCCAAAGATTTCTAAAATAGCATTTTTCTATACCATTTCCACTTGTTCTTATACTTTCCTTACCTTCAATATTTAAGATGAATTTAACATTAGGATTAGCTAGAGCCTCTCTTAAAAAAGATATCCTTTATGTTTAGATATTCAGTAGTATCCTTTCTTAAGAATTTTTTTCTTGCAGGAGTATTATAGAATAAATCTTTTATTTCTATCTGAGTACCTACATTTTTTTGTATATCTTTTTAGATTTGTTACCTTACCACCTAAAACATTCATTTGAGTACCATTAGGTGAATCTTCTGTTCTAGAAGATAGTATCATTTTTAGAAACAGAGGCTATTGAAGATAGAGCTTCTCCTCTAAAACCATAAGTTCTTATATTAAATAAATCATCTTTTGTAGTAATCTTACTTGTTGCATGTCTTTCAATGGAAAGTAGTAAGTCCTCTTTTGACATTCCACAACCACTGTCACTTATGCAAATATCAAGACCACCATTCCATACTTCTAATTTTATTTCCTTACTTCCAGCATCTAAAGAATTCTCAATTAATTCTTTAATCATACTAGTAGGATTTTCTACAACTTCACCAGCGGCTATTGCATTAGAAACGCTTTCATCTAAAAATTCTAATACGGCTCATTTCTACCTCCAGCATTAAAAATATATTATTTTACAGTATAACATTGTGAATAAAGATTTACAAGGTAAAAAATAAATAAAATGGCAAAATAAAAAAATATGCTATAATGTTAAATTGAGGTGAAATTATGAAAAAAATATTAGCATTATTGAGTTTATTAATTTTTATGGTGGCATGTTCCTCTTCTGATACACCAGTAAAGAGACAAAAGGAATAAGCACATCTAGAAGAACAAGTAGCTCTTCAATAGGGAAGTATGGGGAAATTTAAGGTAGATTCTGACACTTATGTATCACTTGGAAGAAATGAAAGAATACAATTTGTTGTAGTTCACTATACAGCAACAAATAATGAATATTCTATTAAAGAATTAATTTCAAACAGAGTAAGTGCACACTTTTTAGTTCTTGATGAAGATGATAATATGATCTATAATCTAGTTCCTTTAGATCAAAGAGCGTGGCATGCTGGAGCAAGTTCATTTAGAGGAAGAACTAATCTAAATGATACATCTATAGGTATTGAAATTGTTAGTGATGGTATAGCAAGAGATCGTAGAAATGATCCTAATCGTTATCCACCTTATGATGCTTATCTAGAATATAAGCCAATACAAATAGAAAAAGTTGCTCAAATAATAAAATATGTTGCAGCTAGATATAATATTCCAGCAAGAAATATTGTTGCTCACTCTGATATCGCTCCAAGTAGAAAGAAAGATCCAGGAGCAAAATTCCCTTGGAAAGAATTATACGAAAAAGTATGATATAGGAGCTTGGTACAATGAAAGTGATAAGCAAGCATTTATGAATGAAGAAAAAATTCAATGCTACATCTATCAGTGATATCAAAGAAGAATTAAGAAAAATATGGATATGAAATAAACAGAACTAATGAATGGGACAGAGATAGTAGAGATGTTGTTTATGCATTCCAACTACATTTCAATCCAAAAAAATGCAACAGGAAATATGGACTTAGAAACTTTTTGCAATTTTAAAGGCATTGAATAAAAAAATATCCTAACTAATGAGGTAGCTCTATGACTGAAAAAAAGAAATTGAATTATCTATGGATAAGGCTTTAAAAAAACTTCCTTTTGAAATAAAGAAAAATAAAGATTTTTATAGCTCTTCGGAAATTTTTTTAAAAGGAAAATAAAAAGGAATAAAATTAAGAGGGACTTATATAAGTCCCTCTATTTCTCTAAATTTATATAAAATTATAGCAGATGCAACTGCAACATTTAATGATTCTGTATTTGACAGTATAGGAATAATAGTTTTACAATCACTTATACTTACAAATTCATCACAAATTCCACGACCTTCATTTCCAAAAATTACAGCATTTTTTCTTTTTAATTTAATTTTTATTGTATGGCAGTGCTTCTTTATCTAAATAAGTGGCTATTATAGAATAGTTATTTTCTTTTAAAAAGTTTTATAATTTCTTGTTTTTCTAAATAGAAAAAGATTGACATTTAGAATAGAACCCATAGTTGCTCTTATCACTTTTTTTCATTATAGGCATCAACTGTTCCCTTTAGTTAAAAATTATATCTTTAAAGTTTAGTAGCATCACAAAGTCTAATAATAGTTCCCAAATTACCTGGATCTGCAACATCATCTAAAAATCACTAAATTATTTGATAAAGAATTTAAGTCATTATTTTTTTAGAATAGACAATGATTATTCCCTGTGAGTTTTTCTTGTGAACTCAATTCTTGAAAAAAAGCTTTTCATTGACTAAAATTTTTTTACATTCAAATCTATCTAATTTTTTTCCATATATAAATCTTTTAACATCTTCTCTAACAATTATTATCTCAGGTACAGTATCATAATCTAAAAAAATTTATGTCCTTCAGCTAAAAAAATTGTCCTTCAGCATCTCTATATTTTTTTGTTTTAATTTTTTTAAAAAATTTTTATTAATTTATTTTCTTTGCTCTCTATAATTTCCATAATATCATTCCTTTTTTTCAAAGATAATATTATTTTTAACATTGAAAATAGAAAAAGTACAACTAAGTATGAGATTTTTGTGTCTAATCATTTAGTTAAGTTAAAAGATTTAAAAGGAAGTAATTATTATGAGATTTAATAGAAGATTAACATTTTCTGAGGAACTTGGAAATACAGTTACACATGGAGTGATGTCAGCAGCAACTTTAGTGCTTTTTACCTATAGGTAGTCTATGGGGTTACTTTCATGGTGGCTATGCTTCAGCAGTGGGAATAAGTATTTTCATCGCCTCATTGTTTTTAATGTTTTTGAGTTCAACTCTTTATCATTCTATGTATCACAATAGCAAGCATAAATCTATTTTTTAGGATTTTTAGACCATATATTTATATATGTTGCTATTGCTGGAAGTTATACACCAGTTGCCTTAGTTATAATAGGTGGTTGGAAGGGAATTTTAATTGTAGTTATTCAGTGGACTATAGTATTGGTTGAATACTATATAAGTCATTGGCAACAAGAGCCATGCCAAAATTGAGTTTAACTTTGTATTTAGTTATGGGTTGGATAGCAATTTTCTTTTTTCCAACATTGCTTAGAAAAGCAAATACAGTATTTTTAGTTTTAGTTGTATTGGGTGGAGTGATGTATTCAATAGGTGCATATTTCTTTGCTCATGACTATAAAAAAATACTATCATATGATATGGCATATATTTATAAATATTGCTGCTATTTTTACATATAATAGGAATAGGATTTTTTTCTTATATAGAAAAATAAAGATAAAAAGAAAAAAATAAAAAACGGAGTTATTGTATACTATATCTTAATTCAAAAAGTAAAAAATAAGTGAGTTACGAATGAAATTTTTAGATAAAAATCAAATAGAATGAGCCGAGCAAATGCAGGAGTGTTTGAGTGCAACGAGTTTCCTGATTTGCAGCGAATTCTTGATTTTTTTATCGTTAAGAAATTTACTCAGTAACTAAACTATTTTTTTACTTTTTATTATTTTTGCAACAGCTCCATTTTTATTTTTCTAAATATATGATAAATATGATATAATAATATATAGAAAAATTTAGAAAGGAATAGTGAATTTGAATAAATGATAGATAAAAATTACTATAAAAAGGAGCAAGGCAACATAATTTAAAAAAATATAGATATTGAACTCCCTAAAAAAATGAATTCATTGTTATAACAGGAGTAAGTGGAAGTGGAAAAATCTTCTCTTGCCTTTTGACACAATCTATTCAGAAGGGACAAAGAAGATATGTTGAAAGTCTTTCAGCCTATGCAAGACAATTCATAGGGTCAGATGAATAAGCCAGAAGTAGACAGCATAGAAGGTTTATCTCCTGCAATCTCAATAGAGCAAAAAAACTACAAATAGAAACCCTCGTTCAACAGTTGGAACTATAACTGAAGTTTATGATTATTTAAGACTTTTATTTGCTCATATAGGAATAGCCCACTGTCCTATTTGTCACACAGCAGTTGAAAAACAAAGTATAGATGAAATAGTTGAAAAGTATTATGTCTAAAATTTGATGAAGGAAGTAAAATTATTCTTCTTTCACCTGTTGTTAAAGATAAAAAAAGGTACTCATAAAAAAATATTTTTAAATCTATTTAAAAAAAGGTTTTGTAAGAGCCAGAGTAAATGGTGAAGTACTTTATCTAGAAGATGAAATTGAACTAGATAAAAACAAGAAACATAATATAGAAGTTGTAGTAGACAGATTAGTTTTAAAGAAAGATGACAAAGATTTTGAAAGTAGATTAACTCAATCAATAGAGGCAGCAATAGAACTATCAAATGGAAAATTGATAGTAAATGATGGTAAAACTGATTATCTATACAGTGAAAACTATTCTTGTCCCTAACCATGAAGATGTTAGTATACCTGAATTAAACCCAAGATTATTTTCGTTCAATGCTCCTTATGGTGCCTGTCCTGAATGTAAGGGATTAGGGAAAAAATTAGAAGTTGATGAAAATAAGCTAATAGAAAATCCTGATTTGTCTATAGAAGATGGAGGAATGTATATTCCTGGAGCTATGGCAAGAAAAGGATATAGTTGGGAAATATTTAGAGCTATGGCAAAGGCAGCAAAAATAGATTTAACTAAGCCAGTCAAAGATTTAACTAAAAAAAGAGTTGGATATAATATTCTATGGTTATGATGAAAAAAATTCAAATTTGATTACACAGGTGGAGACTTTTGATTTTCATGGCTATAAAGAATATGAAGGAGCAGTTAAAAAAACTTAGAAAGAAGATATTATGAATCTTTTTCAGAAGCTCAAAAAAAGAAGAGATTGAAAAATAGATATATGGTTGAAAAGAATTTGTAAAGTTTGTAAGGGAAAAAGATTGAAAGATGAAGTCCTAGCAGTAACTGTTAATGATAAAAAAATATCATGGAAATCTGTGATATGAGTATAAAAAAATTCTCTTGATTTCTTTTATGAACTTAAGTTTGACAGAGAAGCAAGAAAAAAATTGCTAAGGAAATTTTTAAAAAGAAATAAGAGAAAGATTGACATTTATGACTAATGTTGGTTTGGATTATTTGACTCTTTCAAGAGAAACTAAAACTTTATCAGGTGGAGAGTCTCAAAGAATAAGACTCGCAACTCAAATAGGTTCAGGACTTACAGGAGTTCTATATGTACTAGATGAACCAAGTATAGGGACTACATCAAAAGGATAATGACAAATTACTTGCAACTTTAAATAGACTTAAAGAATTGGGAAATACTTTTAATTGTGGTTGAACATGATGAAGATACTATGATGCAAGCAGATAAGATACTAGATATAGGTCCAGGTGCAGGAACTTTTGGAGGGAAATTGTTGCTTTTGGAAGTCCAAAAGAAATAATGAAAAACAAGAATTCTATAACAGGAAAAATTCTTAAGTGGTAAGGAAGAAATTGAAATACCTAAAAAGAGAAGAAAAATGGAATAAAACTCTTAAATTGTTTTGGTGCAAAAAGGAAATAATCTAAAAAATATAGATGTGGAATTTCCTTTAGGAGTTATGACTGTTGTAACAGGAGTGAGTGGAAGTGGAAAATCTACTCTTGTTAATTCAACTCTATACCCAATACTATTTAATCAATTGAATAAGGGAAAAATTATATCCATTGGAATATGATAAAATTGAAGGTTTAGAAGAATTGGAAAAGGTTATCAATATTGACCAAACTCCAATAGGAAGAACACCAAGGTCTAACCCTGCTACTTATACAAAACTTTTTGATGATATTAGAGATATTTTTGCAGAAACTCAAGATGCTAAACTACATGGTTTTAAAAAGGGTAGATTTTCATTCAATGTTAAAGGTGGAAGATGTGAAGCCTGTCAAGGTGCAGGAATATTAAAGATTGAAATGAATTTCTTACCAGATGTCTATGTCGAATGTGAAGTTTGTAAGGGAAAAAGATATAATAAGGAAACATTAGATGTATATTATAAAGGAAAAAATATCTATGATGTCTTAGAAATGAGTGTATTAGAAGCTTATGACTTCTTTAAAAAAATATTCCTACTTTAGAAAGAAAATTAAAAGTTCTAATAGATGTTGGTTTAGACTATATAAAAGCTAGGACAACCTGCAACTACTCTATCAGGTGGAGAAGCACAGAGAATAAAACTTGCAACAGAACTTTCTAAAAATGAGTAAGGGAAATACTGTATATATCTTAGATGAACCTACAACAGGATTACATTTTCAAGATATTAAAAAAAGTTATTGGAAGTTTTAAATAGACTTTTAGAAAAAAAGGGAATACTGTTATAATAATAGAGCATAATCTTGATGTAATAAAGACTGCTGACCATATAATAGATATTGGAGTGGATGGTGGAGAAAATGGAGGAACAGTTGTTGCTACAGGAACACCTGAAGAAATTGCTAAATCTAAAAAAAGTTACACAGGAAAATATATTGCTAAAATCTTAAAAAGAAAAAAATAGGGCTGTTGCAACAGCCTAATTTTTTTATTTCTCCATTCTTTCAATAGCAGCTATTCTTCTTTCTAAACTTGGGTGAGTAGCAAAAGATTTGCAAAACCACCCATAGAAAAAAATTATTTGTAATCTTAAAAGCAGCAAATTCTCTATCATTAGGTTGAAGATTTACTCTTCCTTCACTGATTTCTTGTAGACGTAGTAAAGCACTTTTCATATATGAAGGATCAGTAATTTGAGCAGCCAATCTATCAGCACCAAATTCTCTTCTTCTTGAATACCAACTTGCAACAATTCTACCTAAAAAGTTAATACCATTTTTTTAATCATATAGAAACTTGCCATACTAGCTGCAGCTCCACCTGATCTATTATTTCTTCTACTATTTAAAATAATATAACTGATTATTAATCCAAAAAGCTGATACAAAACCTTCTAAAATAGAAGAAGTAAGCATATCACCATTAACAACATGTGACATTTCATGAGCTAAAACTCCTATAATTTCTGTTTCATTCATATTATTTAAAAAGTCCTTGAGAAACAGCAACCATAGCAGAATTTTTTTTGAAGCTCCTGTTGCAAAAAGCATTGATATCATTAGAAGGATAAACCCCTATTTCAGGAAGCTTTTGAAGATTTAATTTTTTTCACTCAATAGAGTTACAGTATCAACAACTAACTGTTCTTTCTCTGTTCTAGCTCTACCATTATCAATCATTCTTATATTATATGCTCTTTTTACACTTGCCTTTGATGTCATTAAAGACACAAGAGGAGCTCCAAAAAGCAAAAAAACAATAAGAAGAGGATAGTATTTTTAACATTTCTTCTCCAGCAAATATATAGATTAGTAAATATGTTGCAAAAAAACTCCCATTGTTGCCCAAGTAGCTACTTTAAATATATTTAAATGAGGAGCATTTACAACTTTATTTCTTAATTCAGCCAAACCTTTCACAAAAATCATCTCCTTTTTCACATTAATTCTAATAAACTTACATAAGATTTTTTTCTTCAATAGAAAAAGCTTTTTGATAAGAATTTTTCAATTTTTTTCTCTGTATAATCTTAAAAAAGATAAAAGTCAATGCCACTTTTTTTACAAGCTAAATCTAAAACTTTTTAATTCTTGATTTGTAATTTTTCTTTGTTTTGAATAATAATTTAAAAAAATCTCTTATAAAATTATTTTCAGTGAAAAAAATCATACTTATTTATTTTTATCCAAAAAATTTATAACTACAGCGATGTCAAAAAAATAAATGGAGCATAATAGCTTTCATTAAAAATCTAGAATAGCTTTTATATTGTTATCCTCATCAAATAAGACATTGTCAGGAAAGATATCTCCATGTATAATTCCACATTCAAGCTGAGAAAAAAATCATAATCTTTTTATTTCATAAGCTAGGTTTAATAACTTATCTTTATCTTGAAAATCAATATCTGTCTGAAATATTTTATCATAAAAAAATAATTAAAGTCTAGTCTAGTTTTTTTCTATTATATTTTTCAGGACTAATATCCTTTGTAAAAAGCATGTAGTTTTCCTAAGTAAGTTGCTATCTCTCTAATGATATGAGTGTCTATTTTTTTAATAACTTTCCCATCCACATAGTTAAAGAGTGCAAACTTTTTATTTTCAAAAACAGAGATATATTCATTATCTTTATTTTTTTAATAGCTTCACTCACAGGGACAAAACTTGCTATCTTATTTAATAAGATTAACTCCTGTTCTTCTTCATTTAAAGTTCTATCAGCCTCAAAAAAATTCTTAATATGTATTTAATATCTTCACAGTCAATTTGAAAATTTGAATTTAAAATGCCATTACTAATATTTTTTTATATCTAGAATTTTTATTTGATACTGTTCTTCAATGAATTCTCTTTCTTTATCTAAAAATTTTTGTAAAAACTCCCATATTACCTCATTCCTATAAAACTGGTGATAAAAGTCTAAATACAGACTCTTTAATTTTTTTGTAAAAATACTTCTTTTTGCAAAAATCATTAAATGTTAATTTCTTAGATATAGCAATATCCTTATAATATTGCACTTTAAAAAGCATTAGCAACTTCCTTATTATAGACATTTAAATTTACTTCAAAAATTTAAATAAAAAAACTTCTATAGTCTAAATTGCATGTTCCAACTGAAATAACTTCTTCATCTATCAGTAAAGTTTTTTTGAGTGAATAAAGCCATTTTCATATCTGTAAATATTTGCACCTAATCTTAAAAAGGTCAGCGATATAGTACTGATTAACCCAATAGATAAAAAGGTGATCTGCCTTGTTTGGTATCATAATTTTTACATCTATTCCAGATAAAATAGCAGTTTTTAATGTATCTAGTAGTAGGTCATCTGGAACAAAGTATGGTGTTTGTATAAATACAGACTTCTTAGCCTCCTGTATAAGTTTGATATGGTTATCTCTTATTACTGGAAATTCATAGTTAGATCCAGAACTAATAAGTTGCATATATATGCTTTTTTCTTCTTCGTATTTAAGAGTAGGCTCAACTGGCAATTTTTCATCTTTTAAAAATTTATTTTTAACTATGCTTAAGGCAAAATAGAATTCTTTTTCAAAAGTTGCAACCACATCTCCAAAGACTTTTACAGAAGTATCACGCCAATATCCTATTTTTCCTTTACCCAAGTACTCATCTCCTATATTCATACCACCAACAAAAGGCCACTTTATTATCAATTATAGTCAGTTTTCTATGGTCTCTATAGTTTAATCTAATATTAAATAAAGGTATATAAGTTTTTAAAGAAGAAATGTAAGCTCACTCCTGTATCTTTAAAGTATCTTTTTCAGCTTAAAAATTAGAAGTATTTACTCCATCTATGATTAGATTGACTTCTAAGCCCTCTTTAGCTTTTTCTATTAAAAAGATCAGCTATTTCTTTTCCAATGTTATCAAACTTAAAAACGAAATATTCCATATTGATGACTTCTCTAGCATTTTTAATTTCCTTCTTTAAGTTTTCAAAAAAATCCTTCCCTGTAAAGTAAAGCTCAATATTGTTATTGGCACTTATATGGTTATCTGTACTCATCTCAAGATAAGTAATAAGACCTTTCCATCTTCTTAGCTCTTTTCTATCAGCATTAGTAACATTTTTTTATACTTCTTAATTTTTTTAGTTTTATATATTTTATTGGCTACCCTTTTTCTTGAAAGTGAGACCAAAAAATAGATAGATAAAAAAACCAACATAAGGTAAAAGAGTTAAAATAAAGATCCAAAAGAATTGTATATAGGGATTTTTTCTCCACTGTAATAATGACAATAATAAAAAAATAAATTTGCTATCCAAACATATTGTAAAAAGAGATTTACAAAAGTTATTATTAAATTTTTGAATATTTTGCATATCTTTACCTCAAAAAAATAATATTTGATATATAATAACATTTTTTAGATATTCTCAATAAAAATTATTTAAAAGATATGGATAAATATTAATATATATGATAAAAATTATAAGGAATAGTATAGTCATGTGGGAGGACATTTATATGTTAAGTAACAATACGAAAATTTAACCTTTTACTAGGAGACAATTTTAATAAATTAGTTTCCTTACCAACGAAACAAGTAATAATAGAAGTATACTTTCAGTTATAGATAGAGATTTTATTGTTTCAAGTAATAATTCATCTCTAGCTGAATTAGTTCAAAAAAATTATTAGATAAAGTTCTAAATGAAAAACAAGAAATTGTTGATATTATCAGCGATCTTTTTCTATGGAAAATAAATGTGATTTAAGTTTCTATAAGGAAATATTTGAATCAGATATGTTTTTCATCAATAATTACCACAAACTTTGATTATACCATAGAAGAAAAATTTCTTAAATTCAATAAAAAAATAAATACTCCCTTTGATATAAATAATGATGAAAAGTGCTAAAAATAGCTTTTTATAAAAATCTATGGAGATTATAAAGACAAAGATATTGATAAATTTGTCCTTTCTTCACAAGATATAAAAAAAGAATAAAAAGTATTAGGATTTTATGCTAAGTTTTGGGAAAAAAATTAAGAATTGAATTTAATAAGAGAGCGACAATAATCTTAGGTGCTAATCTAGAAGATAAAGAGTTCTTAGATATTTTTAGATTTTTATAATGTCTAAAACTGATAGACTCCAAACAACTTATCTATATATTAATGATGAAATTGATAAGTATATGACTGATAAAAAAATATTACTAATTTTATAAACAAGTATTCAATAGAAATTATAAAAGGAGAGGCTAAAGACTTTATTCCAAATCTAAAAGAAAGATTTTTGATGAGAAAAAAAGTGGTGATGCTCTACAAAATTTTGCCTGATTGGTGAGGACGAAGCAAGTCCTCACCAAATTGAAGAACCTAAACTGGTTGAAAATTTTAAACTTGTTGAAGAGCCTAAAATAATTGAAAAATATAAATTATTTGAGGAATTTAAAAGTAATTGAAACAAATGAACCTGTTGTAAATGAAGTAGTTGAATTAAAACCTATAGAGAATAAAGAATTAGAAATAGAGTTAAGAGATGATGATTTTCTTGAAACAAGCTCTGAAGTAAAAGTTTACAAGTATGGATTACAGAAATTTTCCCTATAAAATATAGAAATTTTTTTCAAAAGGATTTAGAACCTTTAAAAAAACTAATTTTTTTAGGAATAACTGATGTAGATTTTGGAAATGTCAGATTAGAAGGTGTTTCAATTAAAATTTTAGACTTTTTAGATTTTAAACTTATAGAATTTAGAAAGAAAGATTTTTAGAATTGCTATAGATGAAAAAAAGATAGCTTATTTGAATATGAAAGTACCTAAAGATATTAAAAATAAAAAGATTGGAAGAAATTTTTAATTTCTTTTGCTAATTTCTTTAAAAGCAACTACTATAAAAGTTCAAAATTGCTAATGATAAATACGAATATTATTTTCCATAATAATATTGAGTATTATAAATTTATAACCTTAAAAACAAATTTTTAACTCAATATACAAATTTAATTTCTAATCTAAGATTATATAGATATAAAAATTTATCTTCAGCTAAAAAAATACTTTCTTTGAGTTAGATTTACTTGATAAATCAAATTCTATAGAGGAGACTAATACTTGGATAAATGCAGAAATTAAATCAGTTGTTGATGCGAATATAGGGGATAGTTTAACAATAAAAACGTCTTCATAAGATGAAGTTTAATGATTTTTCCTTATGATGTAGAAGAAATAATCACCTTAGTCCACCCTCTTACTAAAGAAGAAGTAAAAGATAACATAATAAAATTAACAAGAAAATCTGTTAAGATAAAATTGAGAAGAGTTCATAAATAGGAGGTCTATATTTCATGGATAAATTAATAAAAGAAGAGTTCTTTAAAGAATTTTCCATTAATGAAGATTATTTTCTTTCCACTGGTTTAGATTGGACTGAATTAGAAAAAAATATGAAGACTATGTAAGATTAGTTCCTCTTTTTAGAAAAAAAGAAGCTGAATATGTAGTATCTAAATTGATAGATGTACCATCTGTACACTCAGTAAGAAGAAGGGTAAAAAAACCTAGCCATCTAATTGAAAAAAATAATTAGAAAAGGAAAGAAGTACCAAGAAAAGAAATATTTGTGTTGATAACTATAAAGAAATAGTTACAGACTTAATAGGGATAAGGGTCTTACATCTTTTTAAAGATGATTGGCAAACTATACATCATGAAATTTTTAAATCTTTGGGATATAAAAAGAAACACCTCAAGTCAATATTAGAAGAGGCGACTACAATCTATCTCAATTTAAAGAAACAATTAAAGACATAAACTGTGATGTAATTGTAAGAGAACATGGATATCGTTCAGTACATTATCTTGTTAGCATAGATATAACAAAAGTTTTAAATATATCTGTTGAAATACAAGTGAGAACAGTTTTTGAAGAAGCTTGGAGTGAAATAGATCACATCATGAGATATCCTTATGACGTTGATAATCCGATAATAACTGAGTATTTAGGAATTTTCAATCGTATAGTTGGTTCAGCTGATGAAATGGGAACTTTCTTAAAGAAAGTTAAAGAAAATTTTGGAAATGCAAAAAAATGTTGATGAAGTTCAAAGAGAATTAGATTTAAAATTTAAATAAAAATAGGAGGCTTATGCCTCCTATTATTCTATTCTTGATTTTTAATATTTTCTATAGCTTCAGTGAAAAGCTTCTTTAAAACCTTCTGATGTAAAAAGTTGCTCCTGCTACCATGTCGATTTTATCAAGTCTTTGTCTAGCCTTAATATCATCAACTAATTTTTGTGCAGCAAACACCACCAATGACATCAGTATCTTCATGTATAACTTGAATTTCAGTAACTCTAAGTGACTTATCTTTTTTTCTTGTAAGCTTTAACTTTTTAAAGTTATATCACCCGCATAACTGATACCAGTTCCTTCAGCTTCATAAATTTTTGGTTTAAATTTATCTTCAAATACAAAAAGCAAGTAAACCAATTGAAATGAAAGCTATAACTAACCATTCTCTTATTCCTAAATCTTTTATCGTCATTCATTCTCCTATTTCATTAGGCTTGCTTTTTCAATATCTTTAACAGCATTTCTAAGTGCTCTTCTAAAACCAGCTGAAGTAGAAGTTGCTCCAGAAACTCCATCTACTTTATTATAATTTTGTTTATCTTTTACTTGTTTGATTAATTGTTCTATTGCAACTCCACCAATTTTATCAGTTTCTTTATGTTGAGCAACAATATCTTTTATAACCACTTTACCATCTTTTTTTAGTAGCTTTTTACAGTTAAAACTATAGGTACACCATCTTCGTTGTATCCTCTTGCTTCAGCCTTAGCTTCATATATTTTTATCCTCTGCAAAACTTCCTAAACTTAATACTGCAAAACAAATTGCTAAAAAAACTTTTTTTCATAAATTTCCTCTCACTAATCTATTATCTAGATTATTTTCTTTCTTTTTATTTATTTGATATAGCTTCAACACCTGGTAAAACTTTACCTTCTAAGAATTCTAAAGATGCTCCACCACCAGTAGAAATATGTGTAAATTTATCTGCATATCCTAAACTGATAGCGGCAGCAGCAGAGTCTCCTCCACCTATTATAGTAACAGCATCAGCAAGACTTGCTATTGATTCACATACTCCTATTGTACCTTTAGCGAAATTAGACATTTCAAAAAAACTCCCATAGGGTCCATTCCATACAACAGTCTTAGCAGTTTTTTTATAACTATCAAATAGTTTAACAGTTTTTTTCACCGATATCAAGTCCCATTTTATTATCAGGAATATTATCTACATCTACAGTAGAAAAATTCAGCATCATTATTGAATTCAGCTGCAACAACAGTGTCTACAGGTAGAACTATTTTTCCATTTGATTTAGTTAATAGATCTTTTGCTAAATCTAATTTATCATCTTCAACTAATGAAGTTCCGATATTTTTCCTTCTGCTTTTAAGAAAGTAAACATCATAGCTCCACCAATTAAGATTTTATCAGCCTTAGTTAATAAGTTTTCAATTACTCCTATTTTATCAGAAACTTTAGCTCCTCCTAAAATAGCAATTAGAGGTCTCTTTGGATTATTTACAGCTTCACCTATAAATTTTAATTCCTTTTCAACTAGAAAACCAACAGCAGAATTTCCATCTCCAATATTTTCTGCAATTCCTACATTAGAAGCATGTGCTCTGTGAGCAGTTCCAAAAGCATCATTTACAAAAACATCTCCAAGTGATGCCCAGTATTTTCCTAATTCAGGATCGTTTTTAGATTCTTTTTACCATCTAAATCTTCAAATCTTGTGTTTTTCAAACATTAAAACTTCACCAGGTTTTTAAGTTATTGATAGCAGCTTCTAATTTTTTTCTCCTCTTGTTTCAGGAATGAAAGTAACATTCTTTCCTAAAAGTTCAGATAATTTTTTTCAGCCACAGCTTTTTAAGCTTTTTGAAGCCTTATCTTCTTCAGTTTTTACTTTTCCTAAGTGAGAGAATAAAATAAGTTTAGCATTATGTTCTAAAGCATATTTTTATAGTAGGTAATGCTTGAACTATTCTGTTTTCATCAGTTATTTTTTTCCATCTTTCATAGGAACATTGAAAATCCACTCTCATAAGAACTTTTTTTATTATTTAAATCTAAATCAGTTATAATTTTTTTCATTTCTGCTCTCCTTTTATTTTAAAAAAAGTGGAACATAGATATGTTCCACTATTTAATGCTAAATATTATATTTTTATATTCTGCTATTTAATTATTTAGAAATTTCAACAAATTTCTTTAATGTTCTTATAAGTTGAGAAGTGTAAGACATTTCATTGTCATACCAAGCAACAGTTTTTAACTAATTGTTTTCCTCCAACTGATAGAACTTTTAGTTTGAGTTGCATCAAATAATGATCCAAAACTAATTCCAATGATATCGCTTGATACTAATTCTTCTTCAGTATATCCAAATGATTCGTTGCTTGCAGCTTTCATAGCAGCATTGATTTCTTCAATAGTAGTTTCTTTTTCTAAAACTGTTACAAGTTCAGTGATTGATCCAGTTATAACAGGTACTCTTTGAGCAGCTCCATCTAATTTTCCTTTTAATTCAGGAATTACAAGACCTATAGCTTTTGCAGCTCCAGTTGTGTTAGGAACTATATTTTCAGCAGCAGCTCTTGCTCTTCTTAAGTCTCCTTTTTTATGAGGAGCATCTAAAGTATTTTGGTCATTAGTGTAAGCGTGGATAGTAGTCATTAATCCTTCAACTATTCCAAATTTATCATTTAGTACTTTTTGCCATTGGAGCAAGACAGTTAGTTGTACAAGAAGCTCCTGATATTACTGTTTCACTTCCATCTAATACATTGTCATTTACATTGTAAACAATAGTTTTTAAATCTCCTGTAGCTGGTGCAGAAATAACAACTTTTTTAGCTCCTGCTTTGATGTGAGCTTCCGCTTTTTCTTTACTTGTAAAGAAACCAGTACATTCAAGAACTACATCTATTCCTAATTCTCCCCAAGGTAATTCTTCAGGATTAGCTTTAGCGAAAACTTTTATGCTATCTCCATCTACTACAAAACCATCATCTGTAACTTCTATTGTTCCATCAAATCTTCCTTGTGCTGAATCATATTTAAAAAGATGTGCTAATGTTTTTGCATCTGTTAAGTCATTTATAGCAACAACATCGAAAATCTTTATTTTTACTCATAACTCTTAATGCTAATCTTCCAATTCTTCCAAATCCATTAATTGCAACTTTTACTGCCATTTTAACCTCCTAAATTTTAACTTTCTATAAATTTATAATAAAAACCAATAATTAACTAAAAATTAAATTAATTGTTTATATTTAAAATATATACTTTTTTTAAAACAACTGTCAAATTTTAGTTGACAATATTTTTTTAACTTAAAAATGGTTATTTTTTTACCGTATCTCAAAAAGTTAACCGTTATTATTTTTAAAAAGTTCTTTCATATCAAGAGGAATTTCAATCTCAACTTTTTAGATTTTCTAAAGTTTTTGGATTTTTGAAATTCTAATTTATATGCATGTAGCATTTGTCTTTTTGCTAAATTCATATCTCCACCATAGAGTTCATCTCCCACCAAAGGGTGACCAATAAGGGATAAGTGAGCTCTTATCTGATGAGTTCTACCGTGTATAGTCTAGCTTCAAGAAAGGTAATATTTTTTTCTCACGATTTCTTTCTAAAACTTTTTATATGAGTTTTTAGCTGACTTTCCACCATTTTCTTCAGAAAGTTCTATTCTTCTTAAGTCATCTCCAACTTTTTCCTATGGGGATTTCTATAAAAAATCATCTTCCTCTATTATTCCACTCACGATAACTTTATATGTCTTTTTTTAACTTCTGTTTTATCTTGTAAAAAAAGCTTGAGTATATGCATTTTTGCAATTATGATAAGTCCAGATGTATTCATATCTAAACGATTATAGAATCTAGGCACTAAGGTTTTTCCCTAAGGTTTTTTTCAAAAATAATTTACAATAGCATTTGCTAAAGTTTTATCCACTTTTTTTGAGTAGGATGAACTATGATATATGGTTCTTTATTTACTATAAGTAAATTTTTCATCTTCATAAGCTATGTCTATTGGTATATCCATAGCCTTTTATACCTGTACTTTTTTTCTTTTTCAATTATAACTATTCTATTTAATTTCTTAATCTTCTTGGCATTATTTTTTTAATTCTTTTTCCATTTAGATAGATTTCTAAATTTCTAAGACCTCTACTAGAATAGCCCTTTGTTTCTTTTTAAATAAGTTCCAATTTCATAACCATCGAACTCATGTTCTACTATATTTTTTTCATTCTATTCCTCAATCTACATTTAGATTTTTTTATTAATTCAACAAGTTTATCTACATCTTCTTCTTTAGTTGCCCAAGAAGTTACAAATCTTGATGATTGACTTTTCACCCTATACCAAAAAAATTCAACAGAAAAAGATAACATCTTTTTCTAATTCTTTTATTTGTTTTTCACTTAAATCAACAAAAAAATTTGGTTAGTATATGAATCAGTTGCTAGTTTAATTCCTTTTTTTCAATAAAGGCATTTTTTTAATTTTTTTAAAAGCCATCTTATTAGAATGAACTCCTATTCTATAATATAGATCGTTTTTAAATAGAGTAGCAAATTGAACTCCTAACAGTCTTCCCTTTGCAAATAATCCACCTTTTTGCTTGATAGAGAAATTAAATTCTTTTCTTTACATCTTCATTTATAATAACTACAGCTTCACCAAATAATAGACCACATTTTGTACCACCAATATAGAAAACATCACAATATTTAGGATAGTCTTCTAAGTTTATATCACATTTTTCTGAAGCAAGTGCAGAGGCAAGTCTAGCTCCATCTAAAAATAAATATAGATTATTGTCTTTACATACTTTGCTAATTGCTTCTAACTCATCTTTAGTGTAGACAGTTCCTATTTCAGTGGTATTTGAAATATAAACCATTTTAGGTTTAACCATATGATGATCTTCATGTTTTCTCAATTCATTTAGTATTAATTCAGGAGTTAATTTTCCATCAACAGGCTCAACTTCAATTATTTTTATGTCCAGTTGCTTCTATAGCTCCAGTTTCATGTATAGAAATATGACCTGTTTTTGAAGCAATAACAGCTTCATAAGGTTTTCAAACAATGAGAAATAACAGTTGTATTTACTTGAGTTCCACCAACTAAAAAGTAAATATCAGCATTAGGGACAGTTAATATTTTCTCTAATTAAATTTTTAGCTTCCTCACAATATGCATCTTCACCATAACCTATTGTTTGTTCATAATTTGTCTTAACAAGTGCTTCTAAAACTTCAGGACAAGCTCCTTCACTATAATCATTTTTAAAACTTATCA
>BNJU01004630.1_pt1:65000-166809 | contig 166809 bp, 216 predicted proteins | sample 8539281 | NCBI WGS metagenome assembly BNJU01 (sample SAMD00202456, study PRJDB9452) | human saliva metagenome | isolation source: human saliva | place: Japan | reverse complement strand
TAACGTAGAAGATTTCACAAAAGGATACTTACTCAGTTGAAAAATTAGAACCAATTAAAGACGTCCAGAAAAAGAGTAACTTAATATAGTATTATGTGAGGGGTTATGTAGATGGGACTTTACATAACCTCCTTTATTTATGGGTTTTATATCTCAAAATTAAAAATTTAAATCTTTTTAAAAATTAGTAATTATCAGTTGAATTTTTATCTTAAAAATATACAATGGCTATAGATAAGAATCAAATCAAAACAAAGGAGAGTGTGTAGTGTGAGAAAATTTATTTCAGAAGTTTTTGTTAATTATGGTAACAATCGTTTGGGGACTCATTTATTTGGCAAAAATATTGCTAGCAAAGTTCTTGGACCACTTTACAGTAGTAGGAATTAGATCCGTAATGCAGTTGTTTTTATTATTCTTCTGCAGTATTAATGCCAGCATTGATAAAAAGTCATGATCCAAAGAATCTGCAATGAAAGTACTAAGAAAAAAGAATGGATTTTAGGTATAATATGTGGAATTATCTCCATTTGTTTCAATGTACATATCACAGCGTAGCGGGTATGACAACAGCAGGGAAAAGCAGGTTTTATTACAGTATTATATATAGGTTTTCTGTTCCATTTATTGGGATTTTTCTAGGTAATAAGCTAAATAAATTTTTATTATCGGATTAGCATTAGCTGGTAATTGCTTTTATTTTATTTCTGTAAAAGAGGAATTTATTCAGAAATAGGGACATAGTTGTTCTTATTAGTGCTCTTTTTCTTCGGTATTCATATAATAAGAGACTATTCAGTCAGCTAGAGTTAACCTAATGTTTTTATCAATTGTTCAATTAGTAGTTGGATCAGTCTTAGTTTAGTATTAGCTGTCTTTACTGAAAAATTATACTTTCGTGATATACTGTGTGATTTGGCTACTACTAGCTGTAGGTGTCCTTTCGAGCGGGGTAGGTACACTTTACAAATAGTAGGGACAAAAATGTACCACCTCCTGCACAGCGTCACTTATTTTAAGTTTAGAGTCGATAGTTGCAGCATTGGTGAGTATTGATTCTTAATGAACATGTAGGTATCTCGAGAAGGATTAGGTATGTTAATAGTGTTTGCTGGCATTATCATATCTCAAGTTCCCTGATAAAAACAAATAGAAAAATACGAGAGAGATTGATTTATAACCAACCCAAATATAAAAATTAGAAAGCTATGTAATCAATCTATATATAGCGAATTAAATCTAAGGGAGGTAGTTTATGAAGTAGTTATTTAAAATATTAGGTAGTATACTTACGCTCAGTTTTATGTTTTGGAGCGTTAGTAGGTATTTAAATGGCGACAGAATATAAACCGCAGGATGTAGAAGTGTTAACTCTACAAAACACTATAAAAACAAAAAGTGAAACTGTGCAGGTAGGTAAAGAGTACAGCGCTCTTGATTGGAATATTGGCTAGCAGGTCTTGATAAAGATGAAGATTTCTTTATGGATGGAGGAAAGATGGTCTTACCCGCTTGATAAAGCCCATGTAGAAGAAAAATATTAAAAATATAGCCCAAATAATTAAAGATGAAAATGCAGATATTACTTTGTTACAAGAAGTTGATGAAGATTCAAAACGTAGTTATAACATTAACCAAGTATCATATTTAGATAAAGAACTAGGTTTAAATAGTATTTTGGCATATAATTTTAGTTAAGTATATTCTTATCCATGGCCAAATATTAGGTAAGGTAATAGTGGTATTATACAGCCACAAAAACACAATGTTGATCGTGCAGAACGTTATCAATGCCAATTCTCATTTACTTTCCCGTGAGAAAATTAGCAAATTTAAAACGTGGATTTTCGGTTACTTTACAGCAAAGTAGAAAAGTAGTGATAAGCAATTAGTTATTATCAATGCACACTTTGATGCGTATGATAAGGCGAAAAATAAAGTAAAATAGCTCAAACTAAAACAGCTAGTCGAGTTTGTTCAAAAAGAGTATAAAAAGGAAATTATGTTCTGGTAGGCAGACTTTAACCAATCAGCAAAAACATTATCTAAAGAAGAAATCAATAAGGTTCCAGAGAATCTATGGCTGCAGAGAACTTTTGATAAGAGTTTAATTCGGTAGGATGAATTGGTTTATGATGATAGTAAAAATTAGCGAGGCTTAATAATCAAAACCATACGTAAGTGGTAGTGAAGGGACTTATGGATTTATTATTGATGGTTATATGGGCAGGATATCATCGAAGTAGTAGTAGAAACTTAGCCAAGATTATAGATATAGTGATCATAATCCAGTGAGATTAAAATAGTGCATTAGTCAAAAATAGTAAGCAGAAATTTCGCTTACTATCTTTTATTATGCTAAGTCTTGTTGTTTATCTTTTTAAAGAAAACTCTACTTTAATTTATCAACGATAGCCGATAAAGCACCATCTCCAGAGATGTTACATGCAGTCTCAGCTTATCTTGAGTGATATAAAAGAGCCATCACAAGTGATAACATAACTCATTGAATCCAAGAACTGATTGTAGTAATCCAAGAGTCGCCATATAGCACCACCAGGAACACCCAGGAGCAGTAAACCATTGTAAATCCTGGAAGCAGGATGAATTTAATCATTACTACTGATGGGAATGCAGCCCCGTGTTGTAACCAGTAAACAGCAGATGCACAAGTAGTAAATGTAATTGTACTACCTGATAGGTGAATAGTTGCAAATAACGGAATAGTGAAGTTTGCAATATTTTTATCAATACCCATTTTCTTAGCACTTTTCAGTGTTACTGGGATAGTAGCAGAAATGGATGACTGTGTACCGATAGCTGTCATATATGCTGGTAGTATGTTAACAAGCATTTTAAATGGATTTCTTCCATTAACTGTACCTGCAACTGTGTATTGAACAGCAATAATAATAAAGTGTAATAAGATAATTAGAACGAATACCATAGCGAAGATTTTTAGAATCTTGAATACTTCACCAGAAGCAGTAATATTCATAAATACCCCAAGGATGTAGAATGGTAATAATGGAATAATTACTGAAGAAAGTAATTTCTCGATAATTTCTCCAAAGTCATTGAATCCTTGTTTTAAGCTTTCAGATTGTGTTGATGAAATTCCGATACCTAGAATGAATGAGATAACAAGTGCTGTTGTAACATCGAAGATAGGAGTCATCTTAAATTCGATATAACCTTTAAGCATTAAGTCTTCTGGGTTTTGGAATGTTTGTAGTGAAGAATTAGCAAGTATGTTTGGTAAAACTACTTTTGATACTAAGAAAGCGAATGTTCCAGCGATAAGTGTAGACACATAAGCAACTCCTGTAGAAAGCCCAAGAAGTTTACCAGCATTGTTAGAAACTTGGCTAATACCTGGTACGATAAACCCTACAATAATAAGTGGAATAGTGAAACCTAAGAATGAGCTGAAAATTGTTGAGAAAGTTACGAATCCTCTACTGATAGAAGTAGGAAGAGTACTTCCTAAAACAATCCCAAGAGCAACAGCAAAATAAGTTTACTCATTAATGGCATTTTTATAAAACTCATAGAAAATTCTCCTTTACTATATTTTTAATTAGATAAATTGAATAACTTAATAATATGATTATAATCATCAACTAATTTTACACTGTATTTTCTAAAAAGACATGTGTATATTATACAAGAAAAATATGTCAGTAGTAGCAGAATACTACGAAATCGTTGAAAATAGTAGTTTTCATACTTAATGTAGAATTTAAACTGAACTGAGCATAATATAAGTAAACTAGCAACTATAATTAGTTATAAATGTTTTGATTTTTCTAAAATTACTGCTTAAAAATTATTTATTGTAAATATTTTTGTTATATTTTTAACAAATTAGATTTTAGTTTGCTGCACCAAACCATCGATTTTACAGTCTATATTGTGGTCTCCATCGACTAGTCTAATGTTTTTACACGTGTCCTTTGTTTTAGAGTCGAAGAGCCACCTTTCAACTTTTTAAGTCTTTGATTACTGATACTGTATTCCGTCTTGAAGTACATTTCGTTAGCATCACGATATACTTTTTCTTCTTCAACATCGCTAGTATCTTCTCGTGACCATTCGTGAGCACACATAGGCATAATAACATAGTTCCATCTTCATAGTATATTCACTATTACATTTTTGGACAATTTGTAACGACATTGTATCCCTCCATAAATTTTTCAAATTTATACAAAGCATATTATACCATAATAACGAAGAATATCAAATTTTATTGAGAATCGATATTAAATAAATCAGAATATTCAAAAGAAAAACGCGAGCAGATATTTGTATAGTTAACAAAAGAGGACTATAAAGACTAAAGGTTAAACAAGAATGATTAATTTTTGAAAATAATAAAATCAGGTATAAAATTATGTCTAAATATGATTTATTAGTAATAGGGTTTTGGGAAAGCAGGAAAAACATGTCGACTACATTTGCTAAAGAAGGTAGTAGCTGTTGTTGAAGAAAAGTAGCGCAATGTACGGAGGACATGTATAAATATTGATGATCCCAACAAAAACTCTTATCGAATAGTGCAGATAATAAAAAGATTACAATGAAGCTTTTAAAGTTACAAGAGATAAAGTAGTAACTAAATTAAACGCTAAAACTTTGCTAGTGTTAGATAATAGCCCGAATGTGGACGTTTATACTGCTCGTGCAAAATTTGTATCAACTAAAGTAGTAGAAATATCAGCAAATGGCGAAACTAAACAATTAGAAGGAGAAGTTGTGTAATTAATCACTGGGCTAAAAACAATGTATTACCAATTCCAGGATTAACAACTTCTAAAAATGTTTACGATAGCACTGAATTACAAAAATTAGAAAAAGCACCAAAAACATTAGGTATTATTGGTGGTGGTAATATCGGGCTAGAGTTCGCTAGCTTATATTCACGTCTTGGTGTAAAAGTTACAGTAATCGATCATTCAGATAGAATCTAGTAAGAGAAGATGCATGACGTGCAGAATTAGCAAAAAGGGTTACTAGAAGAAAAGCAGGTGTAGAATTTAAGTTAGGTTCTACAACCAGCTAGTTCCGTATAACGGAGAAAATGTTGTTGTAGTAACTGGAAGAACTGGAGAATTAGAATTTGAAGCAGTATTACATGCAACAGGTCGTCGTGCCAATACAGAAAATCTAGGCTTAGAAAATACAGATATTGAATTACGTCCTAACGGATCAATTATTGTAGATGAGTATTGTCAAACAGCTGTTGAGAATGTATTTGCAGTAGGAGATGCACGTGGTTTTACAATTCTACATATGTGTCATTAGATGACTTTAGAATAGTTAATGGATACTTACATGGTAAAAAGAATATGCTACTACAGCTCGATCGTCAAAACAAATGACCATATTCTACATTTATTTCACCTGCATTATCTCATGTAGGATTACATGAAGAAGAAGCTAAAGCTCACTAGTAGCAATGTAGGGTAGGATCATTACAGTTGCGAATATGCCAAGAGGAGCTGTAAAACCAAGACCCACGTGGAATTTTTAAAGTAGTAGTAGATAAAGACACTCAACTCAATTCTTGGAGCAACATTATTCTAGTGAAAAACTCTGAAAGAAATAATCAATATTATTAAAATGGCAATTGATAACAAAATTCCATATACTTATATTAGACACAAACTTTTACTCACCTACAATGGCTGAAAACTTAAAACGATGTGTTTAAATTAGTATAATAGAAATAAAATAACTCCCTAGAACTATATTGTTCTAGGGATTAAATTTTATCTATGTACACTTTTTAAGATTTTTCTACGTAAAGGTAGACCATAATTATACATTAGGTTAACACATGAGAGATAACTAAGTCACCTCCATGTATTCAACAATATTAGGGAGAGAATTTAGATTTGAAACCTAGTGTTTATCGTTTAGGCTTCCTTCGATTCCTCCCATAGATACTGCCAAGTGCCTATCTCTTGGGCTTTTTCATTGTATCAGAGAATACTTTATATTGTGCAGGAAGCTTTGAGCAAAAGTCTTCATTCATACCAGCATCAACAATCTCTGCATGGTTACATATAAGCTATAGTAATCGCAGAGACTAATTACTTGGTCTTTAGACTTATCTTCAATCTCAAGTCCATTAAATAGGGCGATTAACTCTATCTGTTCCAGCTACTTGTCTTCCTAAAGTACGTCTCAGAGATTTTTCTCCAAGTTCTTCGATTTCTTTTCAAATTTTTCTTTACGATTATGACACTCTTTTAGAGCTTTTCTACATTTATATAAGAAATATAAAGTGAGGGCATTATCACCAAAATGTATCAAGAAGATTTTCGAAATATTCACGTCCACGAAGTGAAATATTTTTCTTTTTCAGTACAAGCTAGGGCAACATAGAAATCATCCAAGTTTTCTTTCCGCGACTGTCTCAACTTCAACGAATTTTTATCTGCATCACGGATAAGACGACGTGTATCTTTGAGAATAAATCAGAACAGGTTGCTCTAACTTGTAACAGTATTAAAACGAGGTTGGATAGTGCTTACCATATCAGGCTACAAACCCTTTTGTGATTATAACCATAAGATTTAAATGTTTTTATCAATTCATCGTTACTATGATTCTACATCAATATCTTTAAAGTTAGCTAATTTTTCATCTTTGACAGCTATAGGGATACTCAAGTTTAACTAATTTTGCCTGTTTAGTTTTAGCGAATTTTTAAGATTAGTTAAGAAAAATCCTAATACTCTTTTATTACGTAGTTCAAGATTGAAGCTACTGGCACGATAACTAAAGTCCTTTACTGAGTTAAAACTTGAGTCACATGATAATATTATCCTCATCATCAGATACTGCGACTCTCAACAGCTCCCCATGTATTTTTAATAGCTGACCATCTCAATAGCTTGCATCATATTTCATGTTTATGGCTTTTAATAAATTCTGTGATTTTTCATTGTTTATATCAGTTAAAAATAGTTTCTACAAATCCTTCTATTAAAGTACAATTAATGATAACAAATTATAGCTAAAAATCAATTTTTAGATAGTTAAAGTGGCTAAATATCAATTTTACAAAAATCGCAAAAAAGTGTATAATAATAATAACTTATTTGGAAACACTAAGGAGATATAACTATGAATATGAATACTATTTATGTTATAGCTTGGTTTTTATATTTGTTTATGCGATGATTTCATCAGTATTAGACTAAGAACAAGCAACGTAAAGCAAAAAGTAAAGAAGCATTAGAAAGATTGCAAAGTAAAAGTTATAGGAAAGAGCTGGAAAAGATTAATTGATTTTAGCCAAAGTGATGCGCTAAATATAGCTACATTAAGAAAAGGCTTATTTCTTACAATACCCAGAAGCTAAAAAGTTATTAGAAATTATTAAGAAAGATAAAGGTATTTAAGTATGAAAAATAGGTTTAATTGTTGTTTTAGCACTAGTAATATTTATTTTTTCCTCAACTAGAGACAGTGAATCAAAAGCAGATTTTGAAGAAAGAAAAGTAAGTAAAGAAAAACTAGAAGAACTAGAGAGAGTTATAAAGATGAATTATTCTCTGTTGTTGATGCTCAAAAGAGATATTAATAATATTAAATTATTAAGAGATAGATATCCAGAATTATTACTTAGCGATACTAAAGAATTATGGGAATCTATTAAAGATGAAGTAAGATCAAATTATAATCTCAGAAGTGAAAGAAATTGCTGAAGATTAGATTTAAGAGAAGTAATTAATCCAGAGGCAGGAGATATTGCGAAATATTAAGACAATTAGAGAGCATTATGGTGTAGATTTAAAAACTGCTAAAGAACTATGGGATTCTATTAGAGATGATTATAAATTATAGTAAAAGGAGTTCTATAGACGAGATATTTAACAAAAAGAATTTATTGATGAACAAACAAAATAAATTTGACCGAGAATAAAAAGTACAACCTAGAGTTGAGAAATCAATTCTAGGTTGTTCTTTATTATTTGCCTTCAATTGTTATCATCCAAACTTCACTTTGAGCTAGTGTTTTAAAAGGTGGGCCCAAAAAACCATAACCAGCAGAAGTAAAGAAGTGCTTTATTATTAATTTTGAAGCGTAACCATGATCAAGTGTGTGATTCTATCCCGTAATATAGTTAATTGGGCATATTTGACCACGATGTGTATGTCCCTGATAACTGAACATCTATAGGCAATGTACTGTGATGATCAATAGCATCAGGTTGATGGTCCACTAAAACAGTAGTTTTGCTTGTGTCAACATTTTTAATAAATCTTCTGTAGCCAATCTATTTCTTTACTAACACTTCATCTTTACGTCCAACAAGAATCACATCATCAGTCAGATTAACACTTCTTATCAACAGAGGTCTAATACCTGTCTTAGATATTTCTTCTACTATTTCTTGAGCTGCACGGTCATGGTTCCCCATAGTAGCGCTACACCCCTAGAGGAGCTGACACCTTTGCTAAGTGTTTCACCCATATTGCGCTTTTTATACATAACCATATCATCATCCATAATATCACCGGCAATTACGATAGCATCTGGTTTTTCTTCTTCAATGATTTTTATTTAATTTTTCGTTGACTATTTCGAAAAATGTTCCAAGATGTAAAGTCAGATACCATAGCTATTTTTATAGGTTTTTTCAATTTTTATCAACTTTTATAGTTTCGCTTTTAACTATAGGAGAGTAGTGCCCAATATAACCTGAAAGTGGTCATTCCGACAAGAAATAGGTTTGTTATACTTAAACTTATACCTTGAGAAAGGTTAAAGTTAAAGTAGTTTTTAATACTAATTTTGCTACTAATAAAATTACAGCTCATACTCACGCTCGTTTAGGAAGTAGAAATACCAAGTGTTTCCATAGTTTACCCATGGAGCACTCTAGACGAAGCTATATGCTAAACATAGAAAAGTTAGCAAAATAAAGAATAAAGATACCAAGAACTAATCTTACTTTAGGTGAGATAAAAGGTGTCAACATCCATTTTAAGCCGTTTGACATAAAGTAAAACTAATACTGTAAAATACAGCTACCCCTACAAAACAGCAACAATAGCTTTCCAACTACTCATAGTTTTCCTCCAAGTCAAATCTAATTTTATAAAATAGAAATAGGTAGTTGGCTAATTTAAAAATAGACCAACTACACGCTATTAATAAATCTTTAGAAATTATATAAGAAATAGTTTAAATTTAGTTAAAGTTTCAATTGTAGAACGAAAAATCACCTCTGAATATTTCAGAGGTGATTTTCAAAATTATTTACCTAATTTTTCTAAGTGTTTAGCTAGACGTTCGTTTACGAAGTCCCAGTTTACTACACGGAAGAATTCTTTAATGTAGTCTGGACGACGGTTTTGATAGTTTAGGTAGTAAGCATGTTCCCAAACGTCTAATCCAAGGATTGGAGTAAGACCTGTTAAGTAAGGAGAGTCTTGGTTAGCTGTTGAAGTAACAACTAATTTACCTTCTTTATCAAGTGCCAGCCAGCCCAACCACTACCAAATCTTGTAGCCACCGTGAGAGAAAGTTTTAACGAATTCGTCATCCACCAAGCTCAGCATCGATCTTTAACTAATCCACCGAATTCAGAAGAATCTGGTTTAGTTAGAGATTTCCAGAATAGAGAGTGGTTGTGGTGCCCTCCACCGTTGTTGATAACTGCTTGACGGATGTCAGCTGGTACTTTGTCGATATTTTTTAATAATCCACAAATACATCCAGTTTCAACTTCTGGGTGTTTTTCTAAAGCAGCGTTTAAGTTATTAACGTAAGCTGCATGGTGTTTGTCATGGTGAATTTCCATAGTTTTAGCATCGATAACTGGCTCTAAGTGATCGAAACTATAAGGTAATTCAGGTAATTTAAAAGTCATAGTTGTAATCTCCTGATTTTTCTGATTAATATATATTAATTATAAGAAATATTTTTATAATTAACAACAAAATGCTTATATAAATCTATGATTTGTGCATGAAAAAGTATAAATTACATGAAAATAATTGTATATTCTAATAAAAACATGATAAAATAGTCAAAGTAAGAATTAATTAATAAGGAGAAGAACTGTGAAAAATTTTTATACATAAGTACGGACATATAATTTTATGGCTAATTTTTATAATATTTATGTTTATATCATTAATGGTGATTAGTAAGTCAAGGGATAGTCTATGCACTTCGTAGTATTTGTACCAAGTCTTATATTTTTGTGTCCACCTATAATAAAAATTTATTCAGAGAAAAAACAAGATTAAAAAAAGTAGTTCTAGGTATTTTTGCGACAATAGTTATGTCTTTTGCATTGTTTGGAACATCACGTCATAGTGCGGCTTTAAAGGAAGAGAATATAAGAATAAATCAAGAGAAGAGAAAAGAAGAGCAAGAAAGAAAATCTTCAGAAGAACAAAAGAGAGCAGAAGAACAGCAGAAAAATGAAGAAGAGAAAAAAGCTGAATTAGCTGCTGCAAATAAAAAGTCAGATAATAAACAAAAGAAAAATAAAGAAGACAAAGAAGAAAAAGAAGACAAAGATTCTAAGTCTACAGAAAAAGAAAAAGCGGACCAAGCAAAAGATAAAAATAATTCACAAGCTCAACAGTCTCAAGCACAAAAACAAGTGCAACCACAACCAAAAGCTAAAAAGGTTGTAGTAAGAGCAAGTAAGAAGAGTGGTCAATACTACACTCCAGGTCATCCATCTTATAATAAGGTAGCACCTAATAATGTAGTAGTTTATAGCTCAGAAGAAGCTGCAGCTAGAGCAGGCTATAAAAAATCGCTTAATATATTAAGAAATATAAAAACAACTTCAAAAATAAATTTGAAGTTGTTTTTGTTTGATTTTAATTATTAAATTCGAAACTATTTGTTTTGCGACAGCAAGGTTCATATGCTTTTGTTCACGTAATTTTTCAACTACAAATCTAGATTATCATTAGTAGTCCCCAGCTAAAAATTGCTAGTGATTTAGCGTGAAGTTTCATATGTCCTTTTTGAATACCATCTCCAACTAAAGCTTTTTAGTCGACTAAGTTTTGCTACAAACCAACAGATGTACTAATGCTTTGCTAAAGTTTTAGCATCAGGATTATTTAGCATTTGTCTCAGCTACTTTTTACACTGGGGTTAATTTCCATAGAACCGCCGACACTTAGCTACTGGCATAGGTACAGTTAATTCACCGATTATTAGGTTGTTTTCTAAATCGCAACGCCAAGTAGATAATCCTTTATATTTTCCATTTTTACAGCATAACTTTGGCAAGATGTTTCGATAGCTCGCCAGTCATTACCACTTGCTATAACAATGCTGTCGATACCATTAAAGATACCTTTGTTATGTGTTGCAAGACGATATACATCAGCTTTTGAGCGAATTTACTCTGCTAGCTCAATTCTTTCTGCTAAGTATTTACCATTTTCTCCTAATTTTTCAAAAAGGAATAGTACAACTACTAGTAACCAATGAACTAGTAGCGTAGCTTTTGATAGTATAGCTATAAGAGCTGTTCCACCAGTAAGAGATTCAAGAGAAACTTTAAGAGCTTCTAACATAGTATTTAACATATTAGCTCCCATAGCTTCTAAAGTATCAACAATAAGATATACTACTACAAAAAGTAGTACCATCTTCAGTTAAAACTCTAACGTTAATATCTTTTGCACCACCACCACGTTGAACGATAGAAGGGTAGGCTTCATTAGCTGTTTTAAGAAGTAGATCTTTATTATTAAGAATAGTTTGTTCTGCTGAATCAGTATCAGAAAATATTATACAAGGCAACATGCCCGATCATTTTTCTATCATGAATTGTAGTCGTAAATCCGCCAGAAGAAGCAACTATTTTTCCCGGCGTTACTAGTAGTTGCAACAACAGAAGGTTCTTCGTTACCATTGGGACTACGTAACTTTTATTATCAACAACAAAGTTAGATTACACTAAATGGTAGTGAGAATGTTCCAATAACATTTTCACCATATTATTAGCGGTATCGTAATCTAAAACAGTATTGTCTTTAACTAAATTCAGATATTCTTCTTCTAGAATATTAGATTGTCTCGATAACTCTGTAGGCGTTCGGCTCTATTCTTTTTATAAAAATCCACTCCAAATGTTTCCTATAATTCCCTCTTTTAAAATTGTTTTTATAAATTCTCTTATGATTTTCTATTTTTCTAATACGAATCTACTATCGTCTTTAATATCAGAAATATCAAGATTTCTTCGCTATCTACAGTAGTATCTCTAAAGAACATTTCTTCATATTCTTCTATAGAAATACGTGTTCTACTATTAAATTCGTCAAAACGATTTTTGTTTAAGTTGTTTTTCGTATCCTGGAACTAAAGTCATACTGAAGATTTCAGCAACAGCACCACTGCCATAGCTGTATAATGCACTTTTATCCCCAGGATTAAGGTTCGTACTATTTTCTAATAGAGAAAGTAAACCTAAGAATAATGATCCTGTGTATATATTACCAACGCGTTGGCTATATAAAATAGATTCATTAAAACGATCTGATAGTTTTTCTTTAATAGCTTCATCAGATTCTGTTTCTAATAATGTGTTTAAACCTTTTAATCCTAATTTTGGATATGGAAGGTGTAAGCAAATCGCATCAAAATCACTTAATTGTTTATTATTTTTCTCTAAATATTTATCCCATAGTAGTAAGGCAACCTAAATATTGTTCAGTAGAGAACTTACCTTCTACAAAGGCATATTGAGAGTAATTTGGACGCCAAAAGTCCATAACATCACGAGTAAGACACACGTTATCGTTGTTTAATTCTAAAATACGAGGATTATTAGTGATTAACATTGCGCAACTTCCAGCTCCTTGTGTTGATTCTCCAGAAGTTTTGATTCCGTATTTAGCGATATCACTAGCGATAACAAGCACCTTGATTCAGTGATTATTCATAACATGATTTTTGCAAAAATCTAAAGTCAGAGTTGCACCGCAACAAGCTTCTTAACTTCTATAGCTCGTACAAATGGCTGAATATCTAATAATCCATGAATAAATACAGAAGAGGCTTTACTTTGGTCAACACCTGATTCTGTTCCTACTATAATCATATCAATTTTTTCTAAGTCTTCTTTATCTAAAATTTCAAATGCTGCTTGAGCCCCAAGAGTAACTATATCTTGAGACACTGGTGGGATACTCATTTCAAGTTGAAGTAATCCTTTAGTAAATTTATCAGGGCTCTATGCCACGAGCAGTCGCTAAATCGCGAATGTCTAAGTAATACTTAGGGCATGGCAAAACCCTATTTTATCAATTCCTATTTTCATTTCCTTTTTACCTTTCGATTCACGTAATTATTCTATAAATACTATTTATAGAATATATTAATATTATGTATATGGATTTATAATAATCATATACTTATGTCAAAAATAAAAATTATCGCAATTACTATTGTATAAGATTTTTAAAAAATAGTCCACAGTTTGACTATTAAATTTTTAAAAAGTTGTATAGCACTCCAAATTTTAATATAGTATACTTAAATTAAACTTAAATAAAGACACAAAAAAGAGCTAATAGAGAAGAAACCTTTCTCTATTAGCATATTTTTATTTTTTAGAAATTGCCATAGGAATAGCTTGTCCTCTGCAAATGCAAAGAGAACATATTCTACGATTTTTATTTTTTAGAAATTGCCATAGCGACACCTTGTCCTCCACCTATGCAAAGAGAGCAAAGTCCACGATTTTGATTTTCATTTATTAATGAATGCACTAAAGTAACTAGAACACGGCAACCACTTGCACCGATAGGGTGTCCTAACGCTATTGCACCACCGTTAATATTAACTTTTGAACTATCTAATCCAAGTTCACGTGTAACAGCAATAGATTGTGAAGCAAAGGCTTCGTTCATTTCGAATAAATCTATGTCTTTAATATCTAGATTTAGTTTTGATAACACTTTTTGGGTTGCAGGAATTGGTCCAAGCCCCATAACTTTATTATCTAAACCAGCTGTAGCGTAGCCATCTACATAAGCTAATATATCTAGACCTAATTCATTTGCCTTATCTTCAGACATCAAAAATAACGCATGCCGCACCGTCATTTATTCCAGAAGCATTACCAGCAGTTACAGTACCGTCTTTTTTAAATGCTGGTCGTAGTTTTGATAGTGATTCTAGAGTTGTTTCAGGACGAACGTATTCATCAGTATCAAATATAATTTCTTCTCGACGAGTTTTAATTGTAATAGGGGTAATCTCATTAACAAACTTATTATTTTTTATCGCAAAACTAGCTTTTTGTTGACTAGATAAAGCAAAATTATCTTGTTCTTCTCTGGTAATATTAAATTGCTCAGCTATATTTTCTGCGGTAATACCCATATGATAATTTTCAAAAACATCAGTTAATCCATCTTTTATAATGCTATCTTCTAATTCAAAGTTACCAAGTTTATGACCGAAACGAGGTGAACTAGTCACAAATGGTGCGGCACTCATATTTTCTACACCACCACAAACTACTATGTCGCTATCTCCTAGTAGAATAGCCTGTGTTCCTAAAATAACACTTTTTAATCCTGATCCGCAAACTTTATTGACAGTAAAAGCACTTTTTTCTTTTGGGATACCTGCATTAACAGCTATTTGGCGCGCGATATTTTGCCCAAGTCCAGCTTGAAGAACATTACCAATAATTACTTCATCAACAAGTGATGGGTCTAAGTTTATATTATTTAAAGCATCTTGAACAACTGCTGAACCTAAAAGTCGCAGAAGAGAAACATTTTTAAGACTTCCTCCAAAAACTTCCAATTGGGCTTCGTTTTTGCACTTACAATAGCAACTCTATTCATATAATAATCTCCTTATAAGTATATTTATCGAGTATATTTTACTATAAACATTTAGCAAGTTCAAATAAATGTATCTTTATACAAGATAAAGAGAAAATATGAATACATTTTTAATAGAATCTAAGATTTTTGTAACATAATTGTAATATTGTAACAAAAAAATAGTAACATGCAATACTTGTAAACGTTAATTTATCAATGTTTAATGACAATTAGAAATATCTATGTAATATTTTTGTAACAATATTGTAATAAAAAGTATTGCATTTTGAAATTTTTAGGAGTATAATAAGTTTGTAAAACATAGAATATAGTTTTCTTAGAAGAAGGTGCAATTATGAATAAAAATATTAAAAACAACAGGCGTATTTATTTTAGGTGTAGGACTTTTTAACAGGGTGCTCACATACTTCAACACAAAAAAATCAGACAATACTAATGATTCATCAAAAAGTAGCTATTGCTCATGTAGATGAAAAATAAAGATAAAAATGATAATGGGAATAATGTAACTGAAGAGAATAGTAATAATGTAGCCCAAGAAAATAACGGTAACAATACAGGGTATAAAGCAACTAGTGATTACAATGATCAAACTAGTAAAATAGCTCAAAATAATTCAAATATATATAGAGCTATTCAAGATAGCAGTTATACTAACAAAAGTAACTAGAAATAGTGAAGAAAACAATAAAGTAGTTAAAGATAACAATTCTACTAGCAAAGTGACACAAAAATAGTGATAACAGCAAAGTATCACAAAATACTAAAAACTCAACAAAATGCTAGTGACAATAAAGCAACTGTTGCTAATAATAAAGTTGAACAAAAATAATAAAATTGTAAAAAGATGAGAAAAATCAGTTGAACAAAAATGTTAAAAACAATAACGATGTAAAAAGCAACTGAACAAAAATCCAAAAGCTGATGATAATTCTAAAGCTACTGAAAAACAAAATAATGGCTATAAACATAACTTTAAAGAAGTAGAAAAAAATTATTAAACGTTATTAATTATAGCTTAAGCAATACTAAAAAAATTCAAAAATGATAGATATAATAAGATTTAGTGCAAGTATCTCTAGTACACAAAATCGTTGTTTATCTTCCAGCGCCTAATTTATTAGATAGACTTAATACAAATAACGCTGAAACATACAATGTTAATGCTGTTCTAAATAAATTATTTGTTGAAAATGGTGTAAAAACTAGTTACTGCAAATAAAGCAAAAAGTGAATACACCCAGCTGAATTAGAAAAAAATTAGTACCAGATAATAACACTGTTGTTTACTTCAAAAAAAGATAATATGTTTGCTATACGTAGTGTAGTAGGTTATGGTGGAACTACTAATTCTATATTTGCTCCAACAGAAGATTGGAAAAGTAGAAGGGATAAAATCTTAATTCCTTTATGTAACAGTAGCAACTAATAAACCAACTGGTCTTATGACAGTTAGATTAAATAATAAAGTTTATCCAAATGGACAAAAATAAAAACTATGTACTATGTTGAAAGTTTTATCTACTATTAAAATAATATAACAGAAAAAGGCGTACACAGTTGATGTGTACGTCTTTTTTACGAACCAAATTAAGTTCTCTAATATCTATATACAAATAACAAAAAGAGTAATATGTACTCTTAAAGGGAGAATGGCTTGCCTAGGGAGCGACAAGCCACATTATGAAAAATTAAAAAGTTTTATTATCTGTTAATATCATAAAGAATTAACTGAAATATTGGTTTAAACAAAAACATTTTCTAACTTTGAAAGGGAGAAACGACAAGTGTCGTTAAGTTAAGAAAATTCATTATTTTTGCTTAAGACAATATTATAGGGCTCTTTACTTAAAAATATACTTAAAATTTTACTTAAAATAAATTATTTTTTTCCAGATTAAAAATCTATTGGTTCTTTCCCGACTTCTTTTAGATAGTTATTTGTTTCAGAAAAAGACCTTTGCTACCAAAAAAATCCACGGTAAGCAGATAATGGGCTAGGGTGTGCAGATTCTATAATTTTATGTTTTGTTTGATCTATAAGTTTTCGTTTACCTCTTGCATATGCTCCCCATAATATAAATACGACATTATTATTTTCTTTAGAAATAGTTTTTATAATATAGTCTGTGAAATCTTGCCATCCTAGGTTACTATGACTAGCTGGAGAATTTTCTTCAACTGTTAAAACTGCATTTAATAAAAACACACCTTGTTTAAACCATTTTTCTAAATTACCAGTTTTGGCTGGTTTAATACCAAGATCATCATAAAGTTCTTTGTAAATATTAATTAGGCTTTTTGGTAGGGGAACTCCATCATTAACCGAAAAAGCTAAGTCCGCACGCTTGTCCAGGATTATGATAAGGATCTTGACCTAGTATTACTACCTTAATATCTTTTAACGGTAAGTCAAAAACTCTAAATACTAATTTCTCCGGTGGATATATAGTTGTAGTTTTTTTCTTTTATTGTTAATTTCATCTATTGTAATAGAAAAGTTCTTCTTTTTAGGGTAATTTTTAAATATTTCTTTCCAACTTTTGTCCATAATTGTACTCTCTATAAATTATTAAATATTTAATTTTAGTATAGCATACCTTTCTTAATAATAATATGATTTTCTAGAATAATAAAGAATGATAAAAATAAAAATACTATAAGTATGGTATAATAAAAGTTGGATTGATTAAAAATAGTAAAAATTGACTAGCAAATAAGGAGGATAAATATTATGAAGTTAGGATTTATAGGTGCTGGAAATATGGGAGGAGCTATATTAAAGGGTATATTAGCTGGGAGGTAAAAGTGGAACTAATGATATTTTTTTATTAGAAACTCTTCTGATAGTAGCACTCAAAAGTGCAAAGACTCAAAAAACGGTGTCCAAGCATGTGGTAGTTTAAAAAGAATTAGCACAAAAATAGTGATATAGTATTTATAGGTGTAAAACCCTACTTAGTAGCTAAGGTATTAGAGGAAATTAAAGATGAACTAAAAAATAAAATTGTAATTTCAATGGCAGCATCTGTAGAAATACGAGATATAGAAGCTATTATCCCAGAAACAAAAGTAGTAAGAATTATGCCAAATACACCTGTAGAAGTAGGGGCGGGGGTAATAGGAGTTAGCTTTAGTGAGTTTATTAGTAAAGATGAGCAACCTGAAATAGTAGAGTTATTTGATAATATAGGAAAAGTAGAGGTAATAAGTGAAAAAGATATGCTTGGATTAACAGCGATTAGTGGATCGGGTCCAGCATATGTGTATATGTTTATAGAAGCGCTAGCTGATGGTGCGGTTCTTAATGGATTGCGAAGAGATGTGGCATATAGATTGGCTGCGAATACTGTGTTAGGTTCAGCAAAAATGGTGTTAGAAACAAATGAACATCCAGGTAAACTTAAAGATGATGTCTGTTCGCCTGCGGGAAGTACGATAGAAGCGGTAAGGGTGCTTGAAGAAAATAATTTTAGAAGTGCGGTTATCGAATGTGAACGAGCATGTTTTGAAAAATTAAGTAAAATGTAGTAGAAAAAGTACCGATTGAATAAAAATTTCAATCGGTACTTTTCTATTATTTATTTAATTCATCAGTTAGTTCATAAAGTTGGTCAACTAAGTAACCTACATAAGAAATAGCCTTTTTAATGGTTCATCTGTACTAACATCACAACCAGCTAGTTTAGAAAGGTCTAATGCTGACATACTGCTACCTTTTAGAAAGGACATTTAACCAAACATCAGCGTAGTTAGAATCTTTTATCTATTTTGTTAGCAATAGATGTTCCGATAGTTAAACCTGCTGAATAAGTGTATGGATATAGTCCCATATAGTAGTGAGGTTGACGCATCCAAGTTAATTCTGCACCTTCATTAACAACTCAAAACTATCTCCGAAAAAATTCTTCCATTACTTCTCGTTTTACTTTAGAAAGAACATCAGCGTTAAGCATTTCATTATTATCTACTTTTTTTGTAGATTCTATCTTGATATACTGCTTCTAAGTAGTGAGTAAACCATATTGTGGAAGTATGTTCTACTAATCATATTACTAATTACCCAACGTTTAAAGCGAGCATCAGTATTTGTTTTTAGTAGATAATTTGATACTATTACTTCGTTACAAGTAGATGGTGCTTCAACAAAGTATAGAGGGCAGTCGTTGTTTAACATTGTTTGGTGTTTACCAGTGCTCATAAAGTGATAAGCATGACCTAATTCATGCGCTAGAACGAACACTTCGTTCATTTTACCTGTCCAAGATAGTAGGATGAATCCCGCTACATTTGGAACTGTTGCACAGAATCCACCAGTACTTTTTACCTATATTTTTGAGGGAAGTCAGTCCAACGTTTATCGTAACTTTCATCAATCATATTAAGGTAATCTTCCAAGAACACCTAGTGCTTTTTCAAATATTCTCTTGATTCTGCAATACTCATATCTACTTCAAAAAGTAGGGTCTAAATTAATTTTTATAATCCGCAAATTGTATATCGCTAATATTATGTTCGCGTGCAAGAAGTTTAATATAACGACGGATATGAGGTGCAAGATTCACCATAAGAGTACTGAATTTGACGATCATAAAGTTCACGATTACCATCTTGTTTATCTAATAGGAAATCTATAACACTATCATAACCACGCATAGTCGCAATCATTTTTCTTTTTTTGATTTGTGAGATATACTCATTCGCAGAAGTATTTTTTTATATGCATTTAGAGTTTTATAGAAACTTTTTGTCGCACCACGACGTACTTCTTTATTATTATCCATCTCATGTAAGTTTTCATATAATACAAAAACTATTTTCTAATGTTTTACCATTAGCTTCGAAACTATCGAATTGCATATCTTCATGTTTAGTAACTTCATATAAATTATAAAAGTTAGGAAGACTCTCGTAGTTTGCAATTACTTGTTCTGCTTCTTTAGAAAGAGTATGTTTTTTCTAAAATAACTTTTTTTCGAAGAAATATTTTAAATCAGGTCTATGTTTTTTTCTACAAATTCATTTATAAAACTTTCGTCCAATCCTACTAATTCTGTGTCGAAAAAGCTAAGGTTGCTTAGCCCAAAGTGTTGATACTTTTCGAATAAAGTAGCGTTATTAACTACATTTTCATTGAATCTATCAACAGTCATAGGAAGTTCTGCATAGTGAGAAAGTTTATAAAAATTCTTCATACATAGCTTCGTATTCTTTTACTGCTTTATCTAAAAACGTTAAAGTCCGCTAATTTTCCTTCATAGTTCTTTTTTTAAATTTATAATACTTTTTTTAATATTTTCTAAAGAACTTATAAATTCTTTATCGCTTTTATATAATAATGTCATATCCCAAGTATATTTTTTTATCTACTTGTTTCTTGGAACTAATTTAATCTCACTCATATTAACCTCCATTTATTAGTCTAAAAACTAATAATCTAATTTCTATTTATATATTAAAAAAATATATCTAATATTAATTATAGTACTTTAAGGTAAATAGGTAAAGACAATTATATTAGTTTGATATAAAACTAGAGGTTACTCAATAATAGTAACTATATTATAGAAGAAAATCTAGATTATTATAAAAATAACCTAGATTTATCTTATATTAATTAAATTTTATTTCGTCTATTTTATTAGTTTTTCGAGTTAATACATACTCCCTTTTAGAGTCTTTTTGAGATAGCTTCAAGTAATTGTTTCGCAATAGCATATTCTTGTTTCTCCATTGAGTCCTTTTCTTTTTCAAGATTTGCTTTAATGATTTCATTCATAGGAGTTTTCACATCTACAGTAATTGTTGTGATTTCATTTGTATTAGTATCTATCACTAAAGAAAATGGTATATTTATTTGTGATAAGTCTACATTGCCATCAATTAACATATCCTCATCACTCAATTTAAATTTTTCTTTTATCTCAGAAAACTTAATTTTCCCAGTAAATGTTAGTTTCGTATCATTTTTTTCATAATTTTTATCTAGTACTAAGTCAAATATAGAACTCCTTTTGAAAAATAGATCTCAATGCTGAAAAGAAAAATCTGCATCATCTTCAATTTTTTTAGCTACTAATTTTTCCATCTACAACATCAAATTTTTCATAGCCAGAATCTATTTTTAAGAAAACTTGTTTTTCTCATTTGAGTTTCCTTCGTCAGAAGTTTCTTGTTTAGAAGAGTTTTTTTAATATATTTCCTTTTTCATCAATTTTGATGTCTGATAATATACTTAAAGAAATATGCTCAGCTCCAACTTGAGTAGCTATATTTAGTTTACTTTCTAATTCAAGATTATTGTCTTTTGAAAGTTGTTTAAGGCTGTTTTAACTATCTCCTCATTGGATAACTCTTTTTGCTTCTTGTTGCGTAGGTTGATTGTTGTTGTCTTTCTTATTTTGAGCACATCCTAGTGTTGTTCCTGAAAGAACTGCGATTGCAACAGTTAATAATAATTGTTTTTCATTCTATAATCTCCATAATTGTTTTTATAGATATTATTTTACTTGTAAGAGTTATTTAAGTCAATTAGTAAATTTTATAAAAGTTTCTTTTATTTTATAAAAAGTTTACGTTCATAATTTTTTTGATGTATAATTTTATTGAGTAGAAAAATTATTTATTAAAAAAAGTGAGGTAAATTATGAAAGTAGCTGTAATAGGTGGAGGAATAGTGGGTGCTACTTGTGCTTATTATTTATCAAAAGATGAAAATATAGAGTTAACAGTTTATGATTATGGAGTAGGACAAGCTACTAAAGCATCTGCGGGGATTATTAGTCCATGGTTTTCTAAAAGACGTAATAAGCCATGGTATAAAATGGCTCGTTTAGGGGCGGATTTTTATTTAAAATTAGTAGAAGACTTGAAAAAAGATGGTTATAATACGGATTTCTATGATCAATGTGGGGTATATTTACTGAAGAAAGATGCAAATAAACTTCCAGAATTAAAAGAGCTAGCGGAACAAAGAAAAGAATTATCTCCGATGATAGGTGATTTAGAGATAATCTCTAAAGAAGAAGTTCAAAAAGTTATTCCTAGTTTTGATAATAATGGAGATGTTCTTTATGCAAGCGGTGGAGGACGAGTTGAAGGTGAACGTTTTGTAAAAACATTGCTTACAGCATCTAAAGCAAATGTTATCAATAAAAAAGTAGAAATAAATTTATTAGATGATAAGTATGTTATTGATAATAAAGAGTACGATGTTGTAGTTCTTGCGACAGGGGCATGGTTAAAAGATGTATTAGATCCACTTGGTTATGATGTTGATGTTAGACCACAAAAAGGACAACTGCGTGATTATAAAGTAAGTGATAATAATACAGGGGACTATCCTGTTATTATGCCAGAAGGGGAACTAGATATAATTCCGTTTGAAGATGGTGTAGTTAGTGTAGGGGCTACTCACGAAAATGAAATGGGATTTGACTTGGAAGTAGATAAAGAACAATTAGATACTTTTGGCAATGAAGCCAAGCAGTTTCTTCGCAATTTAGAAGATGCTGACATTATTAATGAGCGTGTTGGTATTAGAGCGTATACGTCAGATTATTCTCCGTTTTTTGGGGAAGTGCCTAAGTTGAAAAATGTTTATGCAATAAGCGGTTTAGGTTCTTCAGGGTTAACAACAGGTCCAATTATAGGGTATAGTGTAGCTAATCTTATCTTAGGAAATGAAAATGAATTAGAAGCGGAAAATTACAATATAGAAAACTATATAAAATTAAAATAATATAGATATAAAGCAAGAGGATATTTTACTAATATTTTCTTGCTTTATTTTAATAAAAAAAGTATCGATATTATGCTTTTTTTATGGTATAATAAAATGTGGATTGTTATATGCTTTGATAATCCAAAAATGTCTTTATTTAATAATGGAAATGGATTGTTTTTACAGATTATTTTGTAAAAGTGATGATTATTTAACAAGTTTATGAAAGGAGAATATTATGATAGCTGAATATCTATCAAACATTGGTACCTTATCGTTAGTAATACATGTATTAGATATCTTACTTGTTTGGTTTTTAGTTTATAAACTTTTAACTTTGTTAAAAGGTACACGCGGAATGCAGTTAGTTAAAGGTATTTTAATCATCATAGGATTAAAGATATTTTTTTAATTTCATAGGTTTTACAACAATGACTTATATTTTTTTGACCAAGTTGTTACTTGGGGAGTTTTAGGAATAATGATTATTTTTCCAACCAGAGCTTAGACGTGCTTTGGAATATATAGGTCGTGTCCAGTTATCGAATATTCTAAAATACAAAGATACAACAAGAGATACAAAAGAACATATCATAAAAAGCTGTTGTTGACTCAGCAAGGCACATGGCGCGTAGAAGAATAGGGGGCGCTAATTGTTATGGAAAAATAATACAGGTCTTGATGAGTATGTGGAAAGTGGAATAAAAATAAACTCAGAAGTAACTAGTGAGCTTATTATTAATATATTTATACCAAATACACCTCTTCATGATGGGGCGATGATTATTGATAGAAGCAGTATTCGTGCAAAGAAGTTGTGTGCTACCGTTATCTGACAATAGAAGTATTGCAAGTAGCTACGGAACGCGTCATAGAGTTACGATTAGGATTATCTGAATTAACAGATTCAATAATTATTGTTATATCTGAGGAAACAGGAAAGATAAGTATTTGTCAAAATGGCAGATTGGTTACTGATTTTTTTCTGAAAAAGAATTAACTAAGTATTTAGAAGAAAAACTGGCAACAATCTCCAGAAAAATCTAATATAAGAGGTGTTAGTATGCGATTAAAAAGAAAATAATCAATTGAAATTAATATCATTACTAATAGCTATTTTTATTATTTCTTTCAGTTAATGAAAAAAATAAAAAAACTTTTCGGTTATAGGAAACACTGATAATAATACAACTGTGTGGGTAACAGATGTTAAAGTAGAAGCAGAATACGATAGAGATAAGCAATATGTTTTAGGTATACCAAATACTGTTTCAGTGAAACTTAGTGGAACACCTTCAAAAAGTACAAAAAAAGAAAGTGTAGCTAAGAACTTCAAAGTAAAACTAAATCTTAAAAAAATTCACAAATAGGTGATGATCAAAAAGTAAAACTTGATGTAGAAGGTTTAGAAAAAAGGTATAGAAGGTACAGCTGAACCAAGTACGATAACTGTTTCTATACGTGAAAAAAACTACGAAAGAGTTTGTTGTTACACCAACGCTTAAAAAAAGAACGTCTAACTATGGGTTACGAAGTAGAAAAAGCTTAAAGTTAACGATGAACATGTTAAAATTTCAGGGATCTTGAAACTATTAACAGTATTCGAGAAGTAAGAGCTGAAAGTGATAATAAAACAAAAAAATTAATAAAAAAATACAAAAGAAGAAGCTAAATTAGTAGCGTACGATAGTAACTACAATAAGATAGAAGATATACATATAGAACCAAGTTCTACAGTTATGACTATTGAAGTGAAAAAAATATACAGAAAGAAGTACCGGTAACTGTAAATACTATAGGCGCATTACCTGAAGGGTATGAGTTAGTAAGTATTACGCCTGAAGCTACAAAAGCAACTGTTCGTGGGGAAAGTCAAACAGAGTTAGACAAACTTACGGAAATGCTAGTAGATGTTGACTTGAGTGATGTGAAAGATGAAACAGAAGAACGAAGTAATCTGAAGCTATATCCGAAAGAAGACATACGTGTAACTTCTGATCCTGCAATAGTTAAAGTTACTATTAAAGTAAGGAAAAAAATAGTTATGGATAATAAGAAATTAAGGTTTTTGGCTATCAATATGTTAGTTACAGTTGTTGCATTGGGAATTATAGTAGGTGCAATATTTATTGGTGATCAAAAAACAAAAATGATTACGATGTTTACTGCTATTGGAATTTTAGTAGTACAAAAAAATTGTAGAAATAATTATGATAAAAAGAAACTAGAAGGATAAGTATTGTAGTTCTTATAATTATAGTTTCTATGAAAGTTATTTTCGGTTATAGAATGTAGAAAGTAAAATAAAAAAATTAAGGTAATATTTATTTAAATATTACCTTCGAGAATTTATTAAGTAGTATTAGTATATTGATGTACTAATGATATAGGAGATATAATGGATAAATTATTTTCATCAAAAATTATATACATATCATAGATTTAAACTAATTATGTTACTTGATTTAATCATAGTAGCTTTGGGGGTATTGTCTTCAATATTTTTTTAGGTAGGAGTGCTTATCCTGGAGAAATGATTCGTTTTTACGGAATGGAAATCTGTGAATTCTTACTTATTTCTTTAGTAATTTATGGTATATTGTTTAAAAATATTTGGTATTAATAAATCTCTATGGTCATACTTAGGGGTTGCTGAGATTTTTCAATATTTGTATGTCGGTAATAATTGGAGATCTTTTTCGTAAGTATATTATACCAATTTATGTTACCAGATACATTTTCTAATGTACGTTTTATGATTTTCTCACCATTATTAATTATTGCGGGAATTATGTTTATACGTATGCTTTATCGTGCTCTAAGAGAAAGAGAAGTTAGTGTAAATGGTAAAACTGCTTATAAAAATACACTTATAGTTGGTGCAGGAGATGCAGGGTATATTCTATTAAAAGAATTATCTAAAAACAACGTGTTTAAAGCTCATGTTGTTGGTTTAATAGACGATAATAGAAAAAACTCAGTTATTAGTGGAGTTACTGTAGTAGGAACAACATATGACTTACTACAAATGATTCCAAAATATGAAGTAGAACAAGTTTTTTTAGCTATCCCTTCGATAGATTCATATAATAAAAATAGAATCTTAAATATCTTAAAAGACACTAATGTAACTGTTAAAGTAATGGGTGCAGGTGTGGCTATTGAAGAAGGTGGTAGTATTGCTAAACACCTTAAAGATGTCTCAATTGAAGATTTATTAGGTCGTGGTGAAGTTAAACTTTCACAAGGAGAAGTTCGTAGTTACTTAAGAGATAAAAATGTACTTGTAACAGGTGCAGGTGGTTCTATAGGAAGCCAAATAGTACGAGAAATCTTCAAATTTAAACCTAATAATCTAATATTAGTAGATGTAAACGAAAATGCACTATATATGCTTGAAAGAGACTTAGATTTTGAAAAGAGTCATACAGATGCTTATGATAATGTTTCTTATATTTCAGAAATTGTAAGTATTCGCGATAAAGAAGCATTAGGTGAGGTTTTTGATAAGTATAAACCAGATGTAGTATTCCACGTCGCACTCATAAACATGTTCCTTTAATGGAACGTCGTCCTCAAGAAGCTATAAAAAATAATGTTTTTGGTACAAAAAATGTTATGGATGTTGCGATTGAGAAAAATGTAGAGAGATTTATTATGATTTCTACAGATAAGGCGGTTAATCCTGCAAATGCGATGGGGGCATCTAAACGTCTTACAGAAATTATCCTTCAATCAAAAGGGGATAAATATAATACTAAATTTGCGTCGGTAAGATTTGGGAATGTTCTTGGATCTAATGGTTCTGTAATTCCTATTTTTAGAGAACAAATTAAAAAAGGCGGACCAATTACTATTACCCATAAAAATATTATTCGTTACTTTATGACGATTCCAGAAGCGGCACAACTAGTGCTGCAAGCAGGATATTATGCTAGTGCAGGAGAAATCTTCTACTTGATATGGGAGAACCTGTAAAAATCATAGACCTTGCGACAAACTTAATTAAACTATCAGGATTAGAGCCATATAAAGATATTGATATCCAAGAAATAGGGCTTAGACCTGGTGAAAAAATGTATGAAGAGTTGTCGTTAGACTATGAAAACAGTGAAAAAACAGATAACGAAATGATTTATAAAAAAATACTACGTTAAATATTAATGTTAATGAATTAGATCAGAAGTTAGCGGAATTAAAAAGGTATGTTAGGGCATGCTTCTAATGAAGAAATTAGAAATGAAATTATTCGAAATTATAAATTGTTATAACGGCTATAGTAAGGTAAATCTAGAGTTTTAAATTAAACTCTAGATTTTTGAAAAAAATATTTATTCGGGGTACCTTATAACTAGCGATTTTTAATTTTTTTATAAAAATATATTGTGTAAGAAAAAAATTTAAGGAGAGAGAAAATGAACAGTTTACATACATCTTTAACTCAATTGTTGAAAAAAATTAGAAGATAAAGAAGTATTAAAAAAAGGAAAAAGAAAATACTGATAAATTTACGACTGAAGAGTTAGCAAAATATATTAGGGACCGTTTTGTTGAAAAACTATCCAGAATTAAAAAGTTAGAAGACTAATGGAATCAGTACATTACGCAAATACTTTTTGAAAAATAAAGTTTTACAACAAACTGCTTTTTTTAGTTGATGAAATTAGTGAGTATATGTTTGCATTAGAAATAGCTAATCGTGACTTTGTAGTTGGTTATTTTAATACTCTGATTATTGATCCAGAGATAGAAGCAACAGAATTTAACTTTGTATTAATGGAAGTAGATAGTTTAATAGAAAAATAGTTTTCTAGAGCTTCCAGAAGAGGCATAATAATGAAGATTTTAATACCTACCGCTAAAGAATTAAATAGTAAAGCGGAGAAAGTAACTGGGAAAAAAATTATCGAAAAAAACAAAAAGTATAATAAATGAATTTTTCTTCAAAAAAACAATTGATGAATTAAAGTCGATTTACAAAAATAAAAAGAGGATAAAGCTAAAGAAGAATATGTTCGTTGGGAAAAATTAACTAAGAAAGATGTAGATAGTTACCCTGCATTAGAGCTGTTTAATGGACTTATGTATCGAAATATTGCTCGTCAAAGCTTTGATGAAGATGATAGTAAGTATATAAGGATAATGTTTTTATAACTTCAGCATTATACGGAGTTATAATCGCGTACTATCCAATAAGTGAACATAGATTAGACTTTCTACAAAAGTGTAAGATAGGGGATACTTCTCTAAAAAACTTTTGGAGAGAGGATTATGATAAAGCTATTGAAAATGATGACTTTGTTATATCGTTATTATCAAGCGAGTTCGAAGAGGTTTTCTCACCAGCTTCACGAGATAAATTTATAAAAATAAATTTTATGGAAAACAAGGATGGGGTTTTAAAAACTCATTCTACGATTTCCAAAAAAGCACGTGGAAAATTTTTAACAGAACTTATTAAAGGTAAAGTCACAGATATAGAACAAATAAAAAAATATAGAATTTGATAATTTTAAATATATAGAAGATCAATCTAGTGAAAAAAACTATTAGTTTTTATAGCGAAAAGATAAAAAAAGAGAAAAATATAAAAGGAATATAATTTATGAAAACAGAGATGAATACAAAGAAACTATACTATGGATTTCCTGTTGTATTAATAGGGTATAAAGATAGTAAGTGGAAATATAATGTTACTACTATGAGTTCATCATACTCATTAGGTAATACATTAACTATAGGTTTAGCAAGTAAAAGCAATGCAGTAGCGAATATAAAAAAATACGGAGAGTTCACTTTAAACATCCCATGTCAAGAGATTCTAAATAAAGTAGAGATGGCAGGTTTCCATTCTGGTCAAAATAAGATTGGTATGGCAGATATTACTTATGATTTAGGTGAAAAAGTGGATGCCCCGTTATTAGATGAATGCTTGTTAGGTATTGAGTGCCGTGTAGAGCATATAGTAGAACATGGTGACTACACTAATTTTATAGCTACTATAGAGCGTAGGGTTATATGTGATGAAATGCTAAACGAAGATGGTAGTTTAAATAGTAGAGACTTTAACCCGATATATTTTATAGGTGATGATAAAGAAAGAATATATCGCTACTTCAATAGTGATACTAAAAAATTAGGTGAAAATATGGGTTGTAGCGCAGAAGATGATTCGATTTGTGGATAATGAAATAATAGGGGCTCTAGTAGAGTCCTTATTTTTATTTAGTTTTTCATGTAAATATGATATAATAAAAAAATAAATAGATTATTAAAGAAAGGAGGAGAATTATGACTTATTACAATTTGCAAGTGCATAGTGCTTATGATTTATTAAATAGTACAATTAAATATACTGAGTTATTTAGTAAGTTAAAAAAAGACGGGCAAGATACTGTAGTTATTACAGATCCAACTCTCTATGGTGCAATTAAAGCTCACAAAAATCGCTAAAAAAAGTTTGATATTGATTTAGTGCACGGTTTAGAGATAAAGTTAGGTTATGGCATTAGTTTTCTAAAGTTCAATATACTATGTAAAAATACCGAAATGTTTTATCGTTTGTTGGAAATATCAACAATGATAGAAAAACAAAGTAGAATGGTCTATTGAAAAAAATTTGTCGAAGAACTAAAAAAATCTAAAGAAGATTTTGTAATTATTGTTATTGACGAACTTCGAGATAGTATGGAGTTTAGCTACTTAAATGATGTATTAAAAGGTTTTGATTTTTTTATTTTGGATTTAATGAAAAGTTTGATGCTAGTCTTTATCAATATTATGAAAATGTAGTTTATACAAAGCCAAGTTTTTTTATTTAAATAACGATCAATACCAACAAGTAATTGTAAGTCGTGCAATAAGAGACAATGCCAAACTTAATATTACTGAGTTAACTACGACGACAGGTAGTAACTTTGTTAGAACTCAAGAAGATTTTATGAATTTATTAAATGTTGATAATCCATTATTGAAATCAATGTTAGAAAAAGCACTAGTTAAAACAAGCAGAAATTATTGATAAATGTCGATACAATCTAGAATTTAAAGGATACCATCTACCTAAATATAAATATGGTAAGGATGAAGATGTATTTCAAAAACTTTTCATCAAGAGACTATCTACGTTATTTAGTTCAAAAAGGTGCGAAAAGAAAAATTATTAGGTAAAGATTTATACAAGTATAAAAAACGCTATGAGTATGAGTTGAAAATTATCGATGAAATGGGCTTTAATGACTACTTCTTAATAGTTTATGATTTTGTTAAGTATGCCAAAAGTAACGGAATTTTAGTAGGGGCTGGACGTGGTAGTGCCGCGGGAAGTTTAGTTTGTTATTTATTAAATATAACAGAAGCGGACCCTCTAGAATATAATTTGCTGTTTGAAAGATTTCTTAATAAAGAGCGTATTTCTATGCCAGATATTGATATAGACTTTCAGGATACGCGTCGTGATGAAGTCATTAAATATGTAGAAGAAAAATACGGAGAAGATAAGGTAGCTCAAATTATTACATTTACAACGTTTCAATCTAAAAGTGCTGCGAGAGAATCTGCGAGAATTCTGCAGTTTGATGATAATGCCTTGAAGTTTATTAGTAGTAATATTAGTTCTACAAGAACTTTAAAAGAATGTTATGAAAGTTCTGAGCCGTTGCGTAATTTTGTTAATGAAAGTACTATTAACCGCCGTTGGTTTAGTATAGCGCTGAGTTTAGAAAGTCTACCGAAAAACCCGTCTGTTCACGCTGCGGGGGTTGTAATAAGTGATAGTAATCCTCTTGTGAAATATGCACCTCTTGCTGAATCTAATATGACTAAATATTTAACGCAGTGGACAATGGATGATGTCGAGAGTGTTGGATTATTAAAAATAGATTTTCTTGGAATCAGATATCTAACGATGGTATCTAGCATTGTTGAACAGATTAAAAAGGAAAATCCAGAGTTTGATATTACTAGGATAAATTATAAAGATCAAAAAGTATATAATCTATTTGCGGAAGGAAGAACGGAAGGTATTTTCCAATTTGAATCTAGTGGAATGAAGGAAAAACTACGCCTTCTTAAACCAACGGAGTTCAATGATATTGTCGCGATGAATGCTTTATATCGTCCAGGACCTATGGCGCAAATTGAAACTTATATTCGAAGAAAACATGGGGAAGAAAAGGTAAATTACCCTCATCCTAATCTTGAAAAAATTCTTAAAGATACATATGGTGTAATTGTTTATCAGGAACAAATTATGCTTATAGCGGTGAATTTTGCTCATATGTCACTTAATGAAGCAGATAATATGAGACGAGCTGTTAGTAAAAAGAAAAAAGAAGATTTGGAATATTATGGACGAATTTTCATAGAAAAAAGTGTAGCTGCTGGCTACGACCGTAATGTAGCTAAAAGTTTATTTGACCTTATCGTTACATTTGCTAATTATGGTTTTAATAAGAGTCACGCGGTTGTGTATAGTATGCTTGCGTATCGTTTAGCTTATTTGAAAGTTTATTATACAAAGTACTTTATGACAGCGTTGCTTAATAACGTTATTAGTAGTGAGAAAAAAATAAATGAGTATAAACAAGAGCTTAATAATTTAGGAATTAAATTGGTAAAACCTGATGTTAATGTTAGTTTAAGTGATTTTAGTGTTTATAAACAAGATATAGTCTTTGCGCTAACAGCTATTAAAAAAATGTTGGATACCGCAGTAGTTATGAAATAGTTCAAGATCGCTTGAATTTTGGTAAATACCTAGATATTGATGATTTCCTAAAAAGAATGAATAAAAAAGTAGATTATCAAGCGGCAGCTTCTTTAGTAAAAGCTGGAGCACTGGATACTTTTGGTTATAATCGTGCAACGCTTATGAAAAAAGTTAAAGATTATTATGAAGACAATCGCCAATATATAAATAATGTTAGAGTAGCATTATCTGCGGAAACAGGTCTGACTTTAAAAGTAGAAGAAGTAGAAGATTATTCTATTACCGAAAGAATTCAAATGGAAAAAGAAGTTACAGGTACGTATTTCTTGAAACACCCTGTTCAAGTGGAAAAAGAAAAATATTCGTATCTTCCATTGCAATATATTGGTCGAGATATAACGGATAGTTATGTAGAAGTTATTACGAAGAAAGAAATAAAAACAAAAAAACGGAGATTACATGGCATTTTTAACTGTCAATGACGGTAAAAATGATTATGATGTAACTGTATTTCCTAGTGTTTATAAATACGCAAATACTTTTTATAAAGGTCGGAGAGTTTGTAGTGATGACTTTGAAAAAAACAAGTTAGAAACAATAGGGAACAATACATACTTGAAAAAGTTTGCTAGCTTTAAAAAAATTATAATAATTTTTGTCTGAAAAAATATAAAAAAATTATTTATACAGTTATCGATGAATCGGTTTCTCAGTTGATTTCTGGCTATATAACTGATAAATCAGCTGTTACAGGTGGTTATCGTCGTAGTAACAACTCAACGCAGGCTAAAAACAGTGTATATAAAAAATGAACAGGAATTTGTTCATAAATTTTTTTGGAAAAATCTACCTGAAAAAGCCTTTTAAAAATTAACATATAAGGATAAATAAGAAAAAAATATGAACAAAAAACAAACAATACCATGTTTTGACTAGAAAAAATAGTTAAAATATGGTATTGTTGTTAAGTAAATTTAAAAATATTAATCTAAATAAAAACAGAGGAAGGTAAAACTACATGAAAAAAATCGCAGTTTTAACAAGTGGTGGAGATGCACCTGGAATGAATGCAGCCGTGCGTGCCGTAGTAAGAACAGCAATCTTCAATGGTTTGGAAGTATATGGAGTATTTCAAGGATATAAAGGACTAGTAGAAAATAACATCAAGAAATTAGAGGTAGGTGATGTAGGTAACATCATTAACCGTGGTGGAACAATGCTTTATTCAGCTCGTCTACCAGAATTTGCTAATCCAGAAGTAAGAAAAGTAGCTATTAAAAACTTAGAAGACTTAGGTATTGACGGATTAGTAGTAATCGGTGGAGACGGTTCATATCGTGGGGCAATGGCTTTAAGTAACGAAATGGACATTAAAACAATTGGTGTACCAGGAACAATCGATAACGATATTTGTTGTACAGACTACACTATCGGTTTCGATACTGCCTTAAATACAATAGTAGATGCTATCGACAAAGTGCGTGATACAGCATCAAGTCATGAACGTGCATTTATTATTGAGGTTATGGGGCGTAATGCTGGTGACTTAGCACTATATGCTGGTATCGCTGGAGGAAGTGAAAGTCTTCTTATCCCAGAGAAAAAAGAAGATCTTGATGAAGTAGTAGCTCGTATTAAAGCTGGTGAAAGTCGTGGTAAAAAACACTCAATCATCGTTCTTGCAGAAGGTGTAATGGGTGGACAAGAATTAGCGGCTAAATTAAAAGAATTAACAGGTGAAGAAGTACGTGCGACTATTCTTGGTCACATCCAACGTGGTGGGACTCCAACAGCACAAGACAGAGTATTAGCATCACGTTTTGGTAACTACGCAGTTCAATTACTAATCGCAGGTGAATCTGGACGTGCAGTAGGTATTCAAAATAACAAACTTGTAAGTACTAAATTCGAAGATGTATTTAGCGATGTGCACAATGTCGATTTATCAATCTACGAAGTTTCTAAACAACTTTCAATCTAAAAAAACGTTTTTCTTTGTTTGTAAACGTTGAAAAATTTGAAAAATGTTTGAAAAACATATTGAAAAATAAGTTAGAATATATATTAACGATAAAAATTATGAGGTAAATTAATATTATGATACAGAAAAAAACTAAAAATAATTTGTACTATTGGACCTAAATCTGAAAACTAAAGAAAGACTTACAGAAATGGTAGAGTTAGGAATGAACGTTTGTCGTCTTAACTTCTCACACGGTGACTATTCTGAACATGGAGCTCGTATCCAAACTATTAAAGAAGTTAGAGAAGAAACAGGAACTAACTTAGCTATCCTTTTAGATACAAAAAGGACCAGAAATCAGAACTCACAATATGGAAAAATGATGCAATCATCTTAGAAACTGGAAAAGATGTTGTTGTATCTATGTCAGAAGTTCTAGGAACACCAGAAAAATTCTCTATCACTTATGGAGAATTAGTAAATGATGTTAAAGCTGGTGATACTATTCTTCTTGATGATGGATTAATCGGATTAACAGTTAAAAGTGTAGATACTGCAGCTGGATTAATCTATACAACTATCCAAAAATGGTGGAGTACTTAAAAAACAAAAAAAGGAGTTAACGTACCAGGTGTTTCTACAAAATTACCAGGGATTACTCCAAAAAGATGAAGAGGATATTCGTTTCGGTTGTAAACAAGATATCGACTTCGTTGCTGCATCATTCGTTCGTACTAAAGAAAACGTACTAGAAGTTAGACGTATTCTTAAAGAAGAAGGATGTGAACACGTTCAAATCGTTCCTAAAATCGAATGTCAAGAAGCTATCGATAATATCGATGCTATTATCGAAGTATCAGATGGTATTATGATTGCACGTGGTGACCTTGGAGTTGAGGTGCCAGCTGAAGAAGTACCAATCATGCAAAAAAATATCATTGCTAAATGTAACGCAGCTGGAAAATTCGTAATTACAGCTACTCAAATGTTAGATTCTATGCAAAAAAACCCACGTCCAACACGTGCGGAAGTATCAGACGTAGCTAACGCTATCTATGACGGAACTGATGCAATCATGTTATCAGGAGAATCAGCAGCTGGAGAATACCCAATCGAGTCTGTTCGTACAATGGCAACAATAGCTAAACGTACTGAAGAAACACAAGACTATTCTCGTATCTTAAAAGATCGTTCAAGAAAAATTGTATCTAAAGATATTACAAATGCAATTGGTGTATCTGTAGGATATACTGCATTAAACTTAGACTTACACACTATCGTAACTTACACTGAGTCTGGAATAACTGCTAGATTAATTTCTAAATATCGTCCAAACGCAGCTATCTTAGCTGTAACTCCAAGTGAAAAAGTTGCTCGTGGATTAAGCTTAGTTTGGGGTGTAGATGCTAAAGTATCTGCTCAAGTTAAATCAACCGACGAAATGTTAGATACAGCAAAAGAAATCGCTAAAGAATCTGGATATGCTAAACAAGGAGATGCTATCGTAATCACTGGTGGTATCCCAGTAAACACTTCAAGAAGTAATGTAGGTTCTACAAACTTCTTAAAAGTATCTGAAATAGACTAATAAAGCTAAGAACTCAAATTCTATTTGAATTTGAGTTCTTTTATATACTTATAAAACAAAAAGTAGCCTTTTGGGGGCTACTCGTTAGAATGAACACAAAAATAAAAAAATTTAGGGTAAATTAGTTATTTTGTAGTTTGCCGAAAACTAGAAAGTTTCAGCATTAAATTAAAAGTTTATTGTTAAAAAAATTTTTAACAACCAAGGTTAATAAATAGCGATTTATGCTATTAGGAACGGTTTTGCTATTCTCAAAAGGTTAGAGAATGCTTTTTTTCTATTAACTTCAAATTAGTTTATTATAAAAATATTATGCCGTTAATATGTGAATTATGTTAGTTAAGATTCGGACGATTTATAAATCTCCATCTATATCTCCGGGTATGTATACTCGACAAAAATATCATATAACTAATCTCATTATAAAAATATCAAGAGGTAACAAATAGAATAATTAAATTCAAGGGATATTTTATAAATGAAATTATTATAAAAATAATAAACTAAATAAAACAACTGTTTACATTTTTTTATTTTATCAAAAAAATATACAATAAGTCAAATAGAAAATTAGATTTGATAAAAAAATATAAAAAAATATATTTCCAATTTTCAATTTCAGGATAATTACAAAGCTTGTTGTTGAAGTGTTTATAGGGATAAATTAGAATATGCAAACTAACAGAAAAATTATATTATTTTTTTAAAAAAATATAAAAAAATAATATGAAAAATATAGATTATGTGGAAAAAGAAAAAAACAGGAAGGTGAAATATTACTCAAAAATCTTTAGAATTAGATTTTTGTAGTTTACCTTCCTGTTTAATTATATTAAAGGGCTATCTATTAACAATATTTGGAGAATCACCAGTTGTAATTACATCTACTGCTGCATTCAATGCTCCCTCTACAAGGTTTTTAACTGCTGTTTCAGTATAGAATGCTGTATGAGGAGTGTAGATAATATCATCTCGGTCAATTAATTCTTGCATAAGTTTGTCGTCGAAATCTTTGTTAGAGAAGTCTTTAGGAACATAGTTTCTTCGTTTTCGTAAACATCTAAGCTAGCTCCCTAATAATTTTCCGCTATCTAATGCACGAATAACAGCTTTTGTATCTACTAAAATACCACGAGCAGCATTAGCGAAGATAGATCCATCTTTCATTTTGCTAAAGAATTCATCATTAACCATGTGAGTATATTCTTTAGTAGCTGGAACGTGGATAGTAACTATATCTGCTTGACTTAAAAAGCTCATCGATAGTATCAACATATTCTAAAAACTTCGCGAGCAAAGATCACTAGGGTATAAATCATAACCAATTACTTTTACAACCTAATCCTTTAAATAATGTTGCTGTTTGACGACCAATATTTCCTGTTCCTAAAACACCAACAGTTTGTGTTCTAAGTTCTTTTGAAATAATATTCTTATTCCAAGTAAAGTTGTGTTTTTTTCTATATTGTTAAGTATTTTTTTAATATTTCTACTAATGTAAAGTACAGTAGTTACTACATGTTCTGCAATTGCGTTTGGCGAATAACGAGGAACGTTTGTCATGTTGATTCCAAGCTCTCTCATATATTTAATATCATAAATATCGAATCCAGCCATACGGTTAGCTATAACTTTTAGACCTTGTTCTTTACCGTAGTCATATACTTCTTTAGCAAAAGGTCTATTTTGGAACATCACCGCTCCGTCTTTCCCGTCTAGTAAGTGTTTTGTTTCGGCTTGAAGTTCACCTTCATGTAAGTCTATTTCTACATCTGGATGTTCTTTCATCCAAGCGTCAACAAATGGTCGTTCGTCTTCTCTTAAATTAAATAGTGCTAGTTTCATAATGATTCTCCTTTGTTTAAAATTGTAAATGTTTTCATAGTTATTATAAACTGTTTTAGTCTAATGTTCAATACTGTTATAGTGGATGAAAAGAGTTGGAAAAAAATATATTAGTATTATTTGATATGATTAAAAGTGCTAATATTTTACAAAGTAAAATTTGAATTATGAAATCAATGCTTGGCACATATAAATAATTATATAAATTTTTTTAAGAGTATAAATTGTATATACTAAAATAAAGTTACTAAAAGATATTTTTCAAACCTATTTAGAAAAAAATATCTAAATAGGTATTGACAAATTTTAATGGTAGGACTATAATCTAATTAGATAGATATCTAAATAGAATTGCAATTCGAAATGAAAGTGGTGATATAAATGGGATGAGTGAAACATTAAAAGCAATTTCAGATCCGGTTAGAAGAGATATATTAGATTTACTGAAAGATGAAAAGAAAAGTGCAGGGGAATTAGCTGAAGAATTCCATTTAACTGCAGCTGACAATCTCTTATCATTTATCTAAATTAAAAAAAGCTGGTTTGATAATAGAAAGTAAGTATAAAAAAACTATGTCTATTATGAACTTAATGCCAGTGTTTTTTTGAGGAACTGTTAGTGTGGTTGTATGAATTAGGAGGAAAGAAAGATGAGAGTCGATAGAAAAACATTGATATATAGTGTTGTAATTTGTTTGTTGCCAATTTTAATAGGTGTATATTATTATAGTATATTACCTAGTGAAATAGCTATACATTTTGGTGTTGATGGGAAACCAAATAGTTTTATGAGTAAAGATATTGAGATTATTGTTCTGCCATTGTTTTGTGCAATATTACAAGTAGTAATTTCTTTATCTGCTGATGCTAAAAAAATACACCTAAAAAAGGTGCGATGTTAATAAAAAGTATTATCCCTATAGTGAGTGTCATAGGGCAATGTGCATTACTAACATACGCTATGGACAGTAGTTTTGAAGTTAGAGAGTATACAGTATTTACAATAGGTATAATATTTATGGTATTAGGTAACTACTTACCTAAAAAAAGAATTTTGGGGTAAATATAACTTTAAACTATTTGGATTAGAAAAAGGAGTAAATGAACAAAAAGTTATTCGTAGTTACTCTAAAGTATTGGTTATAGGTGGAGCAAAGAATATTCTTTAGTGCGATGATTAATCCTATAAGTTCAATTATTGCTATAACTATTTTTGCATTAATTTGTATATTCCTACCGTTTTATCTTATGAAAAAAATATAGATAAGCAAAAAAAGATTCTGTATTTAGTTTATTAAATAGATTAAATACGGAATCTTTAGTAATAGGGACATTTTAACTCTATGTAAACTAAGAAAACTATAATGTATTAACTAAATAGAATGGAAAGGAATAGTGCAATGTTACAGTTAAAAGATATAGTAAAAAAATATAATACTGGTGGCACAGAGATAGAAGTATTAAAAAAGGTCAATATTTCTTTTAGAGAAAGTGAATTTGTATCGATTTTAGGTGCTAGTGGCAGTGGTAAGACAACACTATTAAATATAATAGGAGGTCTTGATAAGTATTCTTCGGGAGATATGTTGCTTATGGGGCGCTCTACTAAAGAATTTACAGATCGAGATTGGGATAGCTATAGAAATGGGTCTATTGGTTTTGTATTTCAAAGTTACAATTTAATAGGGCATCTAAGTGTTATAGAAAATGTTAAATTGGCTCTATCCATTTCTGGTGAATCGAATAAAGAAAATGATATAAAAGCTAAAAAAGCATTGGAAGATGTTGGACTAGGAGAGCATCTTCATAAAAAACCTAATCAGCTATCAGGTGGTCAAATGCAAAGGGTAGCCATTGCCCGTGCCTTAGTAACTGATCCGAAGATTATTCTTGCTGATGAACCGACTGGGGCTCTTGATAGTAAAACTAGTGTTCAGATTATGGAACTTATAAAAGAAATAAGTAAAGAAAAACTAGTTATAATGGTAACTCACAATCCGGAATTAGCACGTAAATATAGTGACAGAATAGTTAGTGTAAAAGATGGGGAGATAATAGAAGATACTAAACCCTATATTGAGCAAGAAGGAAATAATGGTTATGAGTTAAAGAAAACTGCAATGGCATTTAGTAGTGCTATAAAATCTAGCTTTAAAAATCTTCTTACTAAAAAATTCCGTTCATTAATGACGATTGTTGCGAGTAGTATAGGGATTATAAGTATTGGATTAGTACTAGCTATCTCATCAGGTATGGATAAATATATCCAAACTATGCAAAATGAGAACTTGTCTAGTATGCCCATAACAATTAGTTCGAATCAAATAAATTTTGGAATAGGTGAAGATAACAACACATCTGATTCTAGCGAAGAGAATCTTGTTCCAAAATCACGTAGGGATGTCCATAAGAACCTGTATTCAGAAGATGCTCTAGGTAATGGAGAAACATTTATTAAATACATCCAAGAAAATGCTAAAGATTATTATTCAGCGATAGATTTTGCAAAAGGATATCAAATAAAGGCTCTTACTAAAAATACTAAAGGTGATATAGTAGATGTTAAAACGGATAGTCAAGATAATTCCCGAGGAAATACTATATTTAGCGTGTTGCCAGAAGATAAAAGCTTAATAATGAATCAATTTGAAATAGTTAAAAGTCTGGATCAGAGTTTTTGAATATCCTAAAGGTAACGAAGTAGTGTTATTTACTGCTAAAAAAATAATGAAATTGATAAGAATGTTTTTAAAAAGCTCTTGGTTATAGTGAAAATGATAAAGTGAAATATGAAGATATTCTAGGCAAAAGAATTTAGTATAGTGGATAATAATAACTACTACACTAAAGTGGAAAATAGATTTGTTCCAGCTGCTGTTGATGAGAAAATGTATAATGCTGGTACAAAAGTAAAAATTGTGGCAATAGCTAAAGCTAAAGATAGTTTTACAGTACCTCAATTCACATTAGGTTATACAAAAGAACTACAAGATAGCTTATTATCTAAAGAAGCTTCTTCAGAAATAGTAAAAAGAGCAAGAAAAAGATAAAAAGTAAAAAAATATTCTAACTAATACAAAAATGGATAATGCAGTGGCAACAGAAGTTTTATCTGGATTAGGAGCAAATACTGAACCTAGTTCGATATTAATTTATCCAAAAACATTTAATGATCGTGATAAAATAGCAAACACTATTAGTGAGTATAATAAAAAAGTTGCAGAAAAATATGGTGCAGGTACAGAAGATTATAATAAGTATAGTATTACATATTCAGATATGGCTAAACAGATGACATCAATTATGTCGCAAATGATTAATACTATTACATTGATATTAACTGCGTTTGCGGGTATTTCACTAATTGTATCATCAATTATGATAGGAATACTAACATATGTTTCAGTAGTGGAAAGAACTAAAGAGATTGGTATTTTACGAGCTATAGGGGCACGTAAAAAAGATATTACACGAATCTTTATTGCGGAAGCAGGTCTAATAGGTTTTATATCTGGTGCAGTAGGTGTTATTGTATCATCAGGGTTAGCTTTACCTATTAGTAAAACTATAGCTAAAGCTCTAAAAATAGATAATTTTAGTGCGGGGTTAGATATAAAATCTGCGGTAGGATTAATACTATTGAGTGTAATACTAACTTTAATAGCTAGTATAATACCATCAAGAATGGCAGCTAAAAAAGATCCGGTAGAAGCATTAAGAACTGAATAAATATAAAATCCAGCTAATATTAAGAATTAGCTGGATTTTTTAGTTTCTTTACTGTCACTAATCTAGAAATATGCTATAATATTGTAGAACTTAGAGAAAATATTACTGGAAGGTGTAATAGATTGAAAGAGCATAGTTATTATATGGAGTTAGCATTAGAAGAAGCGCGGAGTGCGTATGAAAAAGGTGAAGTTCCTATTGGAGCGGTATTAGTAGTGGATGGACAAGTAGTTGCGCGTGGGCATAATACACGTGAGGAAACACAACAAGCTCTGAATCACGCAGAAATGATTGCGATAAAAAAAGCCTGTGAAAAACAAGGGTTTTGGCGTTTAGATAATAGTTATTTATATACTACTATAGAGCCATGCGTTATGTGTAGTGGAGCGATAGTTCAAGCACGGGTAGAAAATGTAATCTACGGAGCGAAAGATCCAAAATACGGTTGTTGTGGTAGTTGTATGGATTTGGTTTCTGATAATAAGTTTAATCATCAGGCTACTGTCATATCTGGCGTGTTAGAAGATGAATGTTCTTCTTTAATGAGAAATTTTTTCAAAGAATTAAGAGAAAAATAAAAAGAAGAATTAATATGTATATACAAATATATTATTAAGATTTAATGTGGGAAATTTTCAATATTTAAAAAAATAAAAAAATAAAAATAAATAAATATAATGACGATGGATTGATTTTTTTAAAAAAACAATCGTCATTTTTTTATTTTATTTACCTAATAATCAACGATTTACAAGGTTTGTAAAAATAATATAATATAAATCTGAAAAAGATGAAAAAAATTCTTTTTAATAATAATGTTATCGCTATCATTATTGTTAAAAAAATTTGATACAATATAGCTAGGAAGTAGAGGTTATTTCATGAAAAATAGAAAATGTAGTGAAAAAGTTTGATAAAAAAATGATATTTATCTTTGCCCGAAATGTTCAGAAAAAAGCTCAAATAGAGGGGATAAGCCTCATTTGTATTAATAATCACCGATATGATTTCTCTAAAAAGGATATATCCATTTAATAAACAATTATAAACCTACAAAATATAATGAAGAGTTGTTCGAAGCTCGTAGCATCATATTTAATAATGGCTTTTATGGAAAAGTGCTAGATGCTTTAGGTAGTTTGATAGAGAAATATTCCGAAGATAGGGTTGTAGATATAGGTTGTGGAGAAGGATATTATATTAGAAGTCTTAAAGAGAGGTTTACAGATAAGTATTTCTATGGTCTGGATAATAGTAAAGATGCCATAGAACTTGCGGTAAAAGAGGATAAAAAAAATCCTTACATGATAGCGAATTTATCAAATTTGCCATTTAGAGATAATAGTGTTTCGTGTATTCTGAATATTTTAACTCCGGCTAATTACACAGAGTTTTTTAGAGTTTTAGGGGAAGAAGGTTATCTGATAAAAGTTATTCCGAACGCAGAGTATTTAAAGGAAATACGTGCTATTACAGCTGCTAAGGAGTATAAAAATGATGATACTATTTCGCTAATTGAAGAAAATTGCGAAGTAGTGGAACGTGTTAATGTGAAAGAGGCGTATGTATTAGATTCGTATTTGGCGGAAAACTTTTTAAAGATGACACCACTAACATTTTCGAAACAAATATTAGAAAGTGATATTCAAAAATTAAAAGAAATAACTATAGATTTAGAGATTATAGTATGTAAAAAAATAAATAATAATTATGTTTTCTAATCAATGAAAGGGGGATATTACAATGAATGCTAATTGTTATGATCGTGTAGTGGAGGTAAAAAAATACATAAAAAAACCGTGGCCAATGAATTCTTTTGAATTTTTTTCACTTAAAGAAGATATGTATCTTATGAGGGAAGCAAGTATTCGTCAGACTCATTATTATCTATGTCAAAAAAGATGGAAAAAAACGTATCTAATAGATAGTGATAACCACAAAGATGAAATATCAGGGATAAATTTAAATAAGTTTGTTGAAATAGAGATAGATGATGCTATTTATAGAAAGTATAGAGTACTTAAGTAAAATGATAATTTAATAGCTTTTAATACGAATGACGTGCAGTAGTTCTAGTAATGAGGCGCTAGAGAAAAAGGAGAAAATCATGTATGTAGCGTATGATGATAAAGATAGAGTCTGCAATGCACTGGATACTGATATTGAAAAAAATAATAAATACCATTGTCCAGTTTGTGGCGAAAAGGTTATTTTTAAAAAAGGTGTGAAGATACAATCGCATTTTGCTCATGTTAAAAATTGTTCATGTGATTATGAGACTTACAAAAAAGAAAGTAAAGATCATTTAGAGGCGAAAAAGGATTTGTATAACCACTTTAGAAGTATGTATAAAAACGTTGAAGTTGAGCATGTTTTCAAAGTAGGAGAAGGGAATATTCAAATAGCTGATGTTTTTATTAGGGATAAGAATATTGCTTTTGAATATCAACGCTCGGTAATTCCGTTAGAGCTCATTAAGCAACGAACCATAGGATATGAGAAAGCAGGAATAAAACTTATTTGGCTAATAGATACAAATAAATTTATAAAAGAGTTGAAAAGCTATGATGGTATAAGTTATATAAGGTATGCTCCTTTCTTGGATAATTTTTTGAATTATTATAAAGGGAAAGTGTTCTTCTATGGTTGGGATAGTGAGAATAAGAGTTTTGAATTATATCAACTCTGGGCGCACAATTTGAAAAAGAGAAATGCTGTTTGTATCAAAACAACTATTAGTTTAGATAAATTTGATATTCCTTTGGATTTAAGGTTGTTGGAGAAGAATTTAACTTCTAAGCTATATCCAGTAGATATTGAAAAACTATGTTTATGAGCAAATCAAATATGATAAAACAGTGAAGAACAAAGTATTAAGTATGTTTTTATAATCAAAGAATAGAGTTAAACAATATTCCAGAGATTATAGGGGTTAATATGTTGGAACAAATATTGATAAACACTCCTTTAATTTACTGGCAGGGATTGATGTATCGATTCTATAAAGAGGGCAAAACATATACAGAGCTTATTCGTATAATGAGGAATATTATTGAGATAAAAGATAGTATCTACATTGATAATAAACAGGAAAATGAGTTATTTATAAAGGTATTTGATAATTATTATAATTTACTTATCGCAAATGAAGATTAAGGGAGACTGTTATGGGGGAGTATTATGGGATGTTAACGGACATCGAAAAAAGAGTTATCCTCTCATTAGTTGCAATAGAAAAAGTTACGACTTTTAAATTGCATAAAATGTTTGAGGAGTTGGGGAGTATAGAGAAGGTTTTAGAACTATCTGTACAAGAATTTGAGAAATTTTTTTGGTGACAGTGGTGAAGAGATTCATAAAAAAATTAAGATACAATTTGGATTTTAATTTTTGAGGAGTATTTTTAAATTTTATAGTGTAAATTATATATTTTGTGATGATATTTATTATCCGAAAGAGTTGTTTAGGTTGTACGATTATCCTTTTGTAATTTTTTTATAGAGGGAATAAAGAGTTGTTGTTATTTAAACGTAAAATGTCGATTGTGGGCAGTAGAAACAATACGGAGTATTCGGAAGAAGCTCTAGAATCTATTGTACCCTATCTACTAAAGAATTATTTTTTAATAGTTAGTGGTCTTGCCTATGGTGTAGATAGTTTAGCTCATGAAGGTACTATAAAAAATGGAGGATTTACTATAGGGGTCATTGCTCATGGTCACAATATAATATATCCAGAAAAAAGCAGATATCTCTATAAAGAATTAGAGAAAAGACATTTAATTATATCGGAATATGTGCCAACATCGCCAATAAGAAAATATAAATTCTTGGAGAGAAATAGGTTAGTTGCGGGGTTAACGAGTTCATTGTTAGTTACAGAAGCGGCTAAAAAGAGTGGTACATCTAGAACGGTAGATTTTGCTTTGGATGTAGGTAATAGTGTATTTTGCCTTCCGGGGAAATTTGGAGCAAAAATGAGTTGGGCCATGAATGAGTATATTAGAGAGGGGGCGATACTGGTAAATAAATTAGAGGATTTTGGTGACGAATTAGGATTTTAGTATAGATATTTGAGAGGATGATTATTATGACAGATATCTTATTTATTAATCCACTAGGTTGGGATAGATATATTTGGACGAGAGTTCTGGAAAATATGCCAAACCAAACCTTTGATTTTATTGAATTTACAGAAGAGAGTTTTAAATCTATATCAAAAAAAGAAATTGAGACGGTACTGTTAAATAAAATGACTAAGGTTAAAAGAGGCGGATATATTATTAGTGCTTCTTATGGAACGGTTGTTTTACTTAATGGGTTGGAAATTTTTGGTGAATACCTTAATGAGGTCAATTTGATAGTAATTGAGGGATTAGAGCCGATACCTCCTAAATCAGTGTTAAAAACATATTTTGAACCGGAGATAAAGTTCGCTAGTAAAGAAGAATATCTATCAAAGACGCTTAGTGAAGAAGAAAAGCAAGATAAGTTTTTAGTGGAGTTACTCCTAAGAAAACTGAGAAAAAGAGGTAGTGAATATGTGATTAGTCCGTCAGCAGAGTTAGAGTATGATTACTTATCTCTGTATGCAGGAATAGATAATTTAGGGTTGTTAAAAAAATGTAGAGAAGTGTTTAATAGAGTTACGATTTTCTTATTTTAAATTAATACCTGCAAATTACATACAAATAGAGGAAGAAGATCATCTTCTTATGGTTACAAAAACCGGAGATGATAGTAAAAAGTAATATTAGGGAAAAAAATAATGCAAGATTGTTTAAATAACAAAGTTAAAAAAATCTAGAAAAAAATAATATTGAGTAATCCAAGGAGGTATTATGGTGGTATTAAAATTTTTTTCTAGGAAAATGAATATAATATAAAAATGAAGAGTAGCTGATAATAAAGTTGTTGGTGATGTGTACCCAAAAATTCTGGACACATATATATTTAGTTTAAACTTATGGATGTTATCCTGTAATTTACAGGAGGCATCCATTTTGTTTTTGATTGAATCCTTTTATTATTGTAATAATCTATATATCCTCTACTGCTTCATTGAAACTTTCAAATGATAAATAATCTTTTTCACAACCATAATACAGTTCGGTTTTCATCCTTCCAAAGAATGTCTCCATTATACTATTATCATAACAGTTTCCTTTTCTAGACATTGACTGAATGATTCCATGTTCTTTTAACTCATTTCTATAATAGAAATGTTGGTATTGCCACCCTTGATCTGAATGTAAGATTAGTCCCTCCGTTTTAGGAAATTTATTAAATGCTTTCTCTAACATCCTTTTTATCTGATCTAAATTAGGATGTAAAGATAAATCATATGATATTATTTCATTTGTATTCATATCTAATATTGGAGAAAAATAACACTTTCCCCATGAAAATTTAAATTGAGATACGTCTGTAGTCCACTTTTGTAATGGTGCTGTTGTACTGAAATCTCGATTTATTATATTATCAGCGACTTTCCCAACAGTTCCTTTATAAGAATGATATTTTTCTTTAGGACATTTTCCTTTTAATCCAGCCTTGTTCATAAGTCGTTGAACACGTTTATGATTTATTTTAAAAACCTCTATTAATTAATTCATTATAAACTCTACGAACTCCGTATATTCCCTTTGTTCTCAGCGAAAAATCGTTTTAATTTCTTTTTAGTATTGGTTTATTGCGAATAGCTATTACATCTACTTTATTCAACTCATAATAATATGTTGATCTCAGCCATTCCTACTGCTTTTTAAAAAGATACTTTTAGTTTATATTTTTTTATCTACAAGTTCTTTGATGATCGTCGCTTTTTCGCCTCGAGTTGCGCAAACCCCATTTTTTTCTTCTCAAGGCAATAGATTTTTTTATTACTTCTATTTCTGTTTTAATATGTTCGTTTTCAGCTCGTAATCTTATAAGCTCTTCATATTCAGTTTCATTAAGTTTTGGTGCACGTATTTTATTATTTTTTTTCATATTTTTATCCTTAGGAGGTCGACCTTTCTTAGATTCTTCGAGTCCATTATAACCTAAAGTTTTATATTTGTTAACCCATTGATACAACATTCCAGGTTGAATTCCGTTGCTTAACGCAACAAAAGTACATGATTCACCAGCTAAGACTTTAACAATTAATTCTAATTTCTCTTCTGGTTTCCATTTTCTATTTTGTGGTTTATGGTGTAAAGAGTCAATTCCTGATGAATCAACCATTCTTTTCCATTGTCTTATATTATCTCTGAATCTCTTTGTAGATACACCATCAGGTGTATCTGGAAATTCTCCTCTCTCATACATTTCTATACATTCTAATTTAAATTAAAGTTATAACGCATATAATACCCCTTTCACCGGTTTGTCCAGTAAAAGGGGTACATATCATGGCTGCTCTTTTTTATATTAAGTTTATATAGTTGATATAAGGTATCAATTATAGTATAATTGTACAGCTAAAAGATTAGGAAATTAATTTAGGAGATTGAATAAACAATGAGAGATTTTTTTGATGTAATTAGAAATAGAAGATCGGTTAAATACTATGATGAGAGTGTTAAAATACCGCGTGAGGAAATTATAGAAATGTTAGATGAAGCGAATATCGCTCCTTCATCATGTAACTTTCAACCTTGGAGATATATTGTAGTAGATACACCTGAAGGAAAAGAAAAGTTAGGTGAAGCAAACTTCAATAAGACACAGAATGATACTTCATCAGCGATGATTGTATTGTTAGGTGATTTAAGTTACTTTGAAAAATTTGATGAGATTTATGGTTCTGCAGTAGAAGAAGGTCATATGACAGAAGAGGTAAAAGAAAACTTTAGAACGGGTCTTGAGGGAATGATAGAGGCTACAACTCATGAGACGAAACGTGAATTAGTTTATTTCGATTGTGGAATTTGGACTATGCAATTTGCGAATATCGTCCATGCGAAAGGTTATGACTCTAATATAATTGGTGGCTTTGATAGAAAGAAAGTTTCTGAGTTATTCGAGCTTGATGAGTCATTGATGCCTGTAATGTTAATAGCTATAGGAAAAAAAGAAAAAGATGCAAGACCTTCTACAAGAATGGAAGCTAAAGATTTAGTAACTTTTGAGTAGTTTTTATGTTGTAGATCCTGCCTAAAAATAAGGTGAATTTTTCTAGCATATTACTTTAAAAAATATTGTTTAGGGTTTAAAATAGGTAATATATGTATAGATGAGGAGAATGCCAGTGAAAAAACTAGAAGCGGTAATTTTTGATTTTGATGGAACTATTGTAGATACTGAAAAAGTTTATTATGAGAATATGAGAGACTTGACTGAAGAAGTCTTAGGTACTAAATTGGATAAAATGGACTACATAGAGAATGTCTCAGGTACAAATGAAGAGACTAGTAGAAGATATTATAATAAACGATTTGGTATGTCTGATGAAGATTATGATAAATTCGAAGAGGAAATTACTAGACGTATATTTGAAAATTATCATAGTGCGCCTGTATTACCAGGGATTGCAGAAGTTATGGAATATTTACATGAGATAGGTGTGAAAATGGCTGTAGCATCAAATGGTAAAGAGGAGCATATTCGAACAGGTTTAAAGAGAAAAGGTTTTGAAAAATATATCGGAGCAATTGCTACTAGAGAAGAAGTGGAAAATCCAAAACCTGCATCGGATGTATATTTATTGGCAGCTAATAAATTAGGTGTTAATATTGAGAATTCAATTGCTATTGAAGACTCTAAACCTGGAGCAATAGGTGCTAGTAAATCAGGTGCAACATTAATTTTGCAGACTAATGATATTACTAAACATATGGATTTTAGTGGAGTTCAGTACGCATATAAAGATGTAGATTTATTAGAAACAATAAAAAGATGTAGTAGAAAAATAAATAATATAGAAGAATTTTAAAAAAATAATAAATGGGGGTATTAAAATGTACACATCAAACTTAAAAATAAAAGAAGGTTTTACTGCTAATGCAACAACACCATTAGGTGGGAATTATTCAATGAGAATAGAAGAAGAATTCGATGGACCTATGGAAATCTTTACTGTTGCTTATAATGGGTGTATTAGTATGTGTGCAAAAGGATATTTTGTTAGAGCTTATGGTTTAAAAGATTTAGCTGTGGAAACAGAGTTAAAAGTTGACTACGACAATAAAAATATTGTAGCAAATGTCTATGTGGATAGAACAGAAGAAGAATTAAGCTCAAAAGATAGAGAGGGAGTACTAGAAAATATCAAATTAAGATGTAAAGTTTCTCATTTATTATCTGATGAATTAGATATTAAATATAATATACTACCTTTGAAAAAATAAAAGCTAAGATAAGTGTGCTCGTGAAAAGTCAAGGAGGTATTATGTCTATTTTATTTACTTATTGTGGGGTTGCGTGTGGAGTCATCTCTATAGATAATAAATTTTATATCGGTATTGATCCTGATTTATCTCCTAAAGGAAGTCTAGTCCAATTTAAAGGGTTCATATCTAAAAAGCAAACTGATGTTAATAATGACAGCGAGCTTCTTAATAAAGTTGACCTATGGTTAATAACTCATGGTCATCAAGATCATTTAGATGATGTAGGAAGAAGTTACCTAAATGGTAAAACTGTAATTTCAACTAATAAAAAAATTACAGAAGGATTGTCAGTTTTAAATAATATGGTATTAAAATGGGGCGAAGAACAAATATTTTCAGTTGAAGAATATCAAATTATTATTAAAGCAGTACCCGCATATCATGCAAGTAATTATATTATGCGAAAGATAGTTGGAAAAGTTAATGGTTATCAAATAACAATCAAAAGCCCTTTGCTAACTAAGGAAATTTACTTCACGGGGGATACAGTTTTGTATTCTAAGTTAACGAAGAATATTCCGCAAAATATAGATGTTATTTTTGCTAACCTAGGTGCAGTGAAATCTGGTTCATTTGGTGGACCTTTTACAATGGATTTGGAAATGTTAAAACAAATGGATAGTTTGCTTCAACCTAAGAATATTTATCCGCTGCACATTGAAGATTATAGTCATTATAAAACGACTCGAAAAGAAGTTGAAGCAGCAGGATATAAAGTTTTAGTAGCAGGAGATAGTATTTCAATATAATATATTACCTTTGAAAAAAATAATTTTTTTGGAAAAAAACTTAGAATAATTATTCTAGGTTTTTTTCTTATTGTTTCTGGAAAAATAATTAATAAACGATAAGAGAGAATCTTAAAAAAATAAAAAAAGTGAAAATTAAATTTTTTTCTTCTATATAATATAGGTAAAAATGGAAGGTTGAAAAATCTAAAAATCTATAAGTAAAAAAATGGAAAAACATATTCATAAATTTTTTTGAATTTTTTTCGTCAAATCACTTGCAATTAATGGTTTTTTTCCATGTATAATAATGAATGTTGGTCTGAAAAAGACTTGCGTTGAAGCGAAAGGTTACTGACACGCCCTGGTCGCTTTGCCATGGCATGGCGTGCTGGAGAACTTTCGTGGAGAAGTTGTTACTAGATAACAGCGAATAAAATGTATAGGAGGAGAAATGATGGCAAAACAAAAAAATTCGTATTCGTCTAAAAAGGATATGATCACAGATTAGTGGATCAAAGTGCAGAGAAAATTGTTGAAACAGCAAAACGTTCTGGAGCAAAAGTTTCTGGACCAATTCCATTACCAACGGAAAAAAGCAGTTTACACAATTTTACGTTCAGTTCACATTTACAAAGATAGCCGTGAACAATTCGAACAACGTACACACAAACGCCTAATCGATATTATTGAACCAACACAAAAAAACAGTTGACGCTTTAATCAGCTTAAACTTACCATCAGGTGTTGACATCGAATTAAAAATTATAATTATAGGAGGTGACTTTCGATGACCAAAGGTATCTTAGGAAGAAAAGTAGGTATGACTCAAATCTTCGCTGAAAATGGAGAATTAATCCCAGTAACAGTAGTTGAAGCGAAAGGTAACGTCGTATTACAAAAAGAAAAACAGAAGAAGTTGAAGGATACAACGCAATCCAATTAGGGATTCGACGATAAACGTCCTTACGATAAAGAACGTAAAGATCGTTTAGTAAAAAGTTGCGAACAAACCTGAACAAGGTCACGCAGATAAAGCTAACACTGCTCCAAAAACGTTTCGTACGCGAAATCAGAGATGCAGATGTTGCTAGTTATGAAGTAGGTCAAGAAGTCCAAGTTGATATTTTTTTGCAAAGAGGGGACTTAGTTGACGTAACAGGAGTAAGTAAAGGTAAAGGATTCCAAGGGGCTATTAAACGTCACGGACAATCTCGTGGACCAATGGCACACGGTTCTCGTTACCACCGTCGTCCTGGGTCAATGGGACCTGTAGCACCTAACCGTGTATTTAAAGGTAAAGCATTACCAGGTCAAATGGGTGGAGTTACAGTTACTACTCAAAACTTAGAAATCGTAAGCGTAGATGTAGAAAATGGATTAATCCTAGTTAAAGGATGTATTCCAGGATCTAAAAAAAGCTTCGTAAAAATCCAATCAGCAGTTAAATCTGGTAAATAATCGGAAAAATATACGGAAGGAGGAAATTAGATAATGCCACAATTAGATTTATTTAAACAAGACGGTACAAAAGTTGGTGCAGTTGAAGCTAATGATGCAGTATTTGGTATTGAACCAAATCAACACGTATTATTCCAAGCTGTAACTTTACAAAGAGCATCACTTCGTCAAGGTACACACAAAACAAAAGGACGTTCTGAAGTTTCAGGTGGTGGTCGCAAACCATGGCGTCAAAAAGGAACAGGTCGTGCTCGTCAAGGATCTATCCGTTCACCACAATGGCGTGGAGGTGGAATTGTATTCGGACCCTGCACCACGTAGCTACAGCTTCAAAAATGCCTCGTAAAATGCGTCGTTTAGCATTACGTTCTGCTTTATCTTCTAAAGTAGCAGCTAACGAAGTATTTGCATTAGAAACATTAGCATTTGATACAATTAAAACTAAAAACTTTAAAGAAATGTTATCAAACCTTAACCTGGAGAAAAAAGTATTATTCGTAGTTACTGAACTAGAAGAAAATACTGTTTTATCAGGAAGAAATATTCCAGGAGTTGAATTCGTAGAAACAACTGGTCTTAATGTATTAGACATCTTAGGAAGCAACAAAGTTGTATTCACTAAAGATGCATTAGAAAAAGTTGGGGAGGTATTAGCATAATGGAAGCACGCGATATTATCAAACGCCCAGTATTAACTGAAAAAAGTTATTTATTAATGCAAGAAAATAAATACACTTTCCTAGTAGACACACGCGCTCACAAAACTCAAATTAAACAAGCTATCGAAGAAATCTTCGGAGTTAAAGTTGAGAAAGTAAACGTAATGAACTACAAACCAAAATTCCGTCGTGTTGGAAGATACGGTGGTTACACTAACAAACGTAGAAAAGCTATCGTTAAGTTAGCTGAAGGACAAACAATCGAAGGATTATTCGCTTAAGAATAACATTTAAAACCACTAAGGAGGAAAAATGACAAATGGCTATTAAAGTATATAAAGCTATTACTAATGGTCGTCGTAACATGACATCATTAGACTTTGCAGAAATTACAACAAGCAAACCAGAAAAGTCATTATTAGCGCCGCTACCGAAAAAAGCGGGAAGAAATAACCAAGGTAAAATCACTGTTCGTCACCACGGTGGAGGACACAAAAAACAATACCGTATTATTGACTTCAAGAGAAATAAAGACAACGTACCAGCAAAAGTTGCTACAATCGAGTACGATCCAAACCGTTCAGCGAACATCGCATTATTACACTATGCTGATGGAGAAAAAAGATACATCATCGCTCCTAAAGAATTACAAGTAGGACAAGTAGTAGTATCTGGAACAGAAGCTGATATCAAAATTGGTAATGCATTACCACTAGCAAACATCCCAGTAGGGACATTAATTCACAACATCGAACTTAAACCTGGTAAAGGTGGACAATTAGTACGTTCAGCTGGAGCAAGTGCTCAAGTACTTGGTAAAGAAGGTAAATACGTATTAGTACGTCTTAAATCAGGAGAAGTTAGAATGATCTTAGCAACTTGCCGTGCTACAATCGGTGAAGTTGGTAACGAACAACATGGACTAGTTAATATCGGTAAAGCCGGTAGAACTCGTTGGTTAGGTAAAAGACCTACTGTACGTGGATCTGTAATGAACCCGAACGATCACCCACACGGTGGTGGTGAAGGACGTACTTCAATCGGACGTAAATCACCAATGTCACCTTGGGGTAAACCTACACTTGGTAAGAAAACTCGTTCTAAAAAAGCTCGTTCAAACAAATTCATCGTACGTGCTAGAAATAAATAATAAAACGAAACAAAGGTTAGTTGGTGAGGAGCAAGTGCTCTTTACCAGAACCTTAAGTATGCAAAGTATCGGAAAGGAGATAACACAATGGCTCGTAGTTTAAAAAAAGGACCATTCGCTGATCACCACTTATTAGCAAAAGTTGAAAAAATGAACGAACAAGAGAAAAAACAAGTAATCAAAACTTGGTCTCGTCGTTCAACAATCTTCCCAACATTCATAGGACTTACTTTTTGCAGTATATGACGGAAGAAAAACATGTACCTGTATATGTGACTGAAGATATGGTAGGACACAAATTAGGTGAGTTCGCACCAACAAGAACTTATAAAGGTCACGTCGCAGACGACAGAAAAAAACAAGAAGATAATTTAGAAATTAGAAAAAAATCAAGGAGGCACATTCATGGAGTCAAAAGCAATCGCTAAGACAGTCCGCATTGCTCCTCGTAAAGTAAGACTAGTATTAGACTTAGTACGTGGAAAAAAAGTGGGCGAAGCATTAGGAATTTTAGAATTCACAACAAAATCAGCTTCTCTACCAGTAGCTAAAGTTATTAAATCAGTCGCGCTAACGCTGAACACAACTATGGAATGAATGTAGAAGACTTAGTAGTATCACAAGCATTTGCAAATGAAGGACCAACTCTTAAAAAGATTCCGTCCAAGAGCAAAAAGGTGTCGCAAGTTCAATTAACAAAGAACAAGTCACATCACTATCGTTTTAAGTGACAACAAATAATAAAAAAATTAAGAAATAAAAAAAGCTAAACTAGTTAAAGGAGGCTACAAACTGTGGGTCAAAAAAAGTACATCCAATAGGCTTACGTGTTGGAGTTATTCGTGATTGGGATTCAAAAATGGTATGCGGAAAAAGATTTCGTCGCTAACTTACACGAAGATTTCAAAATCCGTGAGTTCATCAGTAAACAATTAAAAAGACGCTTCAGTTTCTAAAGTAGAAATTGAAAGATTCGATAAGAAAGTAAATATTTCAGTACACACTGGTAAACCAGGTATGGTTATCGGTAAAGGTGGATCTGAAATCGATAAATTAAGATTAGAATTAAACAAATTAACTGGAAAAAAAGAGTACACATTAATGTAGTTGAAATCAAAAAAAGTTGATATCGACGCTAAATTAGTAGCTGAAAAACATTGCTCGTCAATTAGAAGCTCGTGTATCATTCCGTCGTGCTCAAAAAAACAAGCTATCCAAAGAGCTATGAGAGCAGGAGCTAAAGGAATTAAAAACTCAAGTATCAGGTCGTCTTGGTGGAGCAGATATCGCTCGTGCAGAACACTATTCAGAAGGTTCAGTACCATTACATACATTAAGAGCAAAACATCGATTACGCTCACGAAGAAGCAGATACTACTTATGGTAAACTTGGAGTTAAAGTTTGGATTAACCGTGGTGAAGTATTACCAACTAGAAAATCTGAAAAAGGAGGTAACTAATTTATGTTAATGCCTAAACGTGTTAAATATCGTCGTCAACACAGACAATCAACAAAAGGTAAATCTAAAGGCGGAAACGTAGTAGATTTCGGTCAATATGGATTACAAGCTACTACTGCAAAGAAGAGTTACTCGTCAAATCGAAGTCGCTCGTATAGCGATGACTCGTTATATGAAACGTGGTGGTAAAGTTTGGATTAAGATCTTCCCTCACATGCCTTATACTAAAAAACCATTAGAAGTTCGTATGGGATCTGGTAAAGGTGCAGTTGAAGGATGGGTTGCAATAGTAAAACCAGGTAGAGTGATGTTCGAAGTTGCTGGAGTAAGTGAAGAAGTTGCACGTGAAGCTCTAAGACTTGCATCTCACAAGTTACCTGTTAAATGTAAATTTGTAAAAACGTGAAGAAACAGGTGGTGAAGCATAATGAAAAACAAATGAATTCAAATCTATGATTAGAGAATTAACTTCACAAGAGTTAGAAACAAAAAAATCAAAGAACTTAAAGAAGAGCTTTTCAACTTACGCTTCCAATTGGCAACTGGTCAATTAGAAAATACAGCTCGTATTAGTCAAGTTAGAAAATCAATCGCTCGTATGAAAACTGTTATTCGCGAAAGAGAATTAGCGAATAAATAATAATAGGAGGCAAACATGACTGAGAGAAATGATAGAAAAAGTTTACGTTGGAAAAGTAGTTTCTGATAAAAATGGATAAAACTATCACAGTTTTAGTAGAAACTTACAAAAAAACACCCTCTATACGGTAAACGTGTAAAATATTCTAAAAAAATTCAAAGCACATGATGAAAAACAATGTTGCTAAATTAAATGATATCGTTAAAATAATGGAAACTCGTCCATTATCTGCAACTAAAAAAACTTCCGTTTAGTAGAAGTTGTTGAAGAAGCAGTTATAATCTAATAAAAACTAGGATAAACCCTAAGAAGGAGGCAAAAAGCGCATGATTCAACAAGAAACACGCTTAAAAAGTGGCTGATAACTCAGGAGCAAAAAGAAGTTTTAACAATTAAAGTTCTAGGTGGTTCAGGACGTAAAGTTGCCAATATCGGTGACGTTATTGTATGTTCTGTTAAAAAAAGCAACACCAGGTGGAGTTGTTAAAAAAAGGTGAAGTAGTTAAAGCCGTAATCGTTCGTACAAAAAAACAGGAGCTCGTCGTAACGACGGTTCATATATTAAATTTGATGAAAAATGCTTGTGTAATTATCCGTGATGATAAGAGCCCACGTGGTACTCGTATTTTTCGGACCAGTTGCTCGTGAATTAAGAGACGGTAACTACATGAAAATCGTATCATTAGCTCCAGAAGTATTATAATAAAAAAAGTACAGAAAGAAGGAGGTTAACAAGAAATGTTCATTAAAAAAAGGTGATAAAGTTGTAGTAATTACTGGTAAAGACAAAGGTAAAGTTGGAACAGTAATCGAAGCTCAACCTAAAAAAAGATCGTGTTGTTGTAGAAGGTGTTAACATCATTAAAAAAACACGTTAAAAAAATTCTCAAGATGCACCTCAAGGTGGAATCGTTGAAAAAAGAAGCAAAGAATTCACGTATCAAACGTAATGTTACAAGATCCTGAAACTGGAAAAAGCAACAAGAGTACGTTTTGAAACTAAAGATGGTAAGAAAGTACGTATCGCTGTAAAAATCAGGAAAAAGAAATATAATTATTAGTTGAAGAAAGGAGGCACAATTTTAGATGGCTCGTTTAGAAGATAAATTTAAATCTGAGATAACAAAAGAATTAATGACAAAATTTGAGTACAAAAGCGTAATGCAAGTACCAAAAATTGAAAAAATCGTAATTAACATGGGTGTAGGTGATGCAGTGCAAAACTCTAAAGCTCTAGATAACGCTGTAGCTGAATTAGCTTTTAATTTCTGGTCAAAAAACCATTAATTACAAGAGCTAAAAAATCAATCGCTACATACAGACTACGTGAAGGTATGCCTATTGGTGCAAAAGTTACTTTACGTGGAGAAAGAATGTATGAATTCTTCGATAAATTAGTAACAGTAGCACTTCCACGTGTACGTGACTTCCACGGTGTTTCTAAAAAAGCATTCGATGGTCGCGGTAACTACACATTAGGTGTTAAAGAACAATTAATTTTCCCTGAAATTGATTATGATAAAGTAAGTAAAGTACGTGGTATGGACATCGTAATAGTAACTACAGCTAACACAGATGAGGAAGCTCGTGAGTTATTAACACTATGTGGTATGCCATTCGCAAAATAAGAAAGGTGAGGTAATAGACACATGGCTAAAAAAAGCAATGGTAGAGCGTGAATTAAAACGCCAAAAAAATTAGTTGATAAATATGCACTAAAAAGAGCGGAATTAAAAGCTAAAGGTGATTACATCGGACTTAGCAAACTTCCTAAAAACTCAGCTCCAGCTCGTTTACACAATCGTTGTAGCATAACTGGACGTCCTCACGGATACATTGGGAAATTTGGTATTAGCCGTATTAAATTCCGTGAATTAGCTTATAAAGGACAAATTCCTGGAGTTAAAAAAGCAAGTTGGTAATATATTAGTAGAAGAAAGGAGGATTTATCCTAATGACAATGACAGATCCTATCGCAGATATGCTAACACGTATTCGTAATGCTAACATGGTAAAAACACGAAACATTAGAATTACCTGCGTCAAATATTAAAAAAAGCAAATTGCAGAAATATTAAAAACAAGAAGGTTTCATCAAAGATGTAGAATACATCGAAGATAACAAACAAGGAATCATTAAAATTTCACTTAAATACTCTAAAGGTGAAAGAGTAATTAAAGGAATTAAAAGAATTTCAAAACCTGGGTTTACGTGTTTACGCTAAAGCAGACGAACTGCCAAGAGTATTAAACGGACTAGGAATAGCAATCGTATCAACTTCAAACGGAGTTGTAACTGATAAAGAAGCTCGTAAAAACAATACAGGTGGAGAAGTATTAGCTTACATCTGGTAATATTATAAGGAGGTGCCAATTAAATGTCACGTATAGGTAATAAAGTTATTACAATACCTGCAGGTGTTGAAGTTAACATTAACGATAACTTCGCAACAGTAAAAGGACCTAAAGGTGAATTAAAACAACAATTTGATAAAGACATGACTTTCAACATTGAAGGGAATGAAATCACTGTAGTACGTCCATCAGACTCAAAACGTCACCGTACAGTACACGGAACAACTCGTGCTATCTTAGCTAACATGATTGAAGGTGTATCTGCTGGATTCAAGAAAGAACTTGAATTAATCGGGGTTGGTTACCGTGCTCAAATGCAAGGTAAAAAATTAGTACTAAGTGTTGGATATTCTCACCCAGTTGAATTTGAAGAAATCGAAGGAATTAAATTAGGTGTTGAAGGAAACACTAAAGTTAGTATCGAAGGTATTAACAAAGAAGTAGTAGGACAATACGCGCCGAAAGTTCGTGCAGTACGTCCTCCAGAACCTTATAAAGGTAAAGGTATTCGCTACGTTGGTGAATATGTTCGCCGTAAAGAAGGTAAAACTGGTAAATAATAGATAACAGAAAGGAGTGTTTCAAGTATGATTACGAAACTTGACAAAAATAAAGTTCGTAAAAAAAGACACGCAAGAGTTCGTGTTAAAGTTCAAGGAACTGCTGAAGTGCCACGTTTAAACGTATACCGTTCAAACACAAACATTTACGCACAAATTATTGATGACACTAAAGGTGTTACATTAGCACAAGCTTCTTCATTAAAAATTAGAAAATGTTTCTAAATCAAGTGTTGAAGCGACTAAACAAGTAGGAAAAATTAATCGCAGAAGTAGCTAAAGAAAAAGGAATTGAAAAAGTTGTTTTTCGACCGTGGAGGATACTTATATCACGGACGTGTTAAAGCATTAGCTGAAGCAAAGACGTGAAAAACGGACTTGTATTCTAATAAAGGAGGGAAATTAGTAGATGCGTCAGGAAGAAATCAAAAAAAGAATTTGAAGAACGCGTAGTTGCCATTCGCCGTGTAGCTAAAGTTGTTAAAGGTGGACGTCGTTTCCGTTTCTCTGCTTTTAGTAGTAGTAGGTGACAAAAAAATGGTCGCGTAGGATTTGGTACTGGTAAAGCTCAAGAGGTACCAGATGCAATCAAAAAAAGCAGTTGAAGCCGCAAAACATAACTTAATTACTGTACCAGTAGTTAACGGAACAATACCTCACGAAATCACAGGTCAATTTGGAGCAGGTTCAGTTTTAGTTAAACCAGTCGCACCAGGTACTGGGGTAATCGCTGGTGGTCCAGTTCGTGCCGTATTAGAATTAGCAGGTATTTCAAATATCTTATCAAAAATCTCTAGGTTCAAACACACCAGTTAACATGGTTCGTGCTACAATCGAAGGATTAACAAGATTACAAACAGTTGAACACGTAGCACTTTTTACGTGGTAAATCTGTAGAAGAATTATTAGGATAAGAGGAGGGAAAAAGAACATGACATTAAAAAGTAACCCTAACTCGTAGTACAATTGGTCGTCCAAAGAATCAAAGAAAAAGTTGTAGAAGCTCTTGGTCTTAAAAAAATGCACCAAACAGTTGAACACAAAGATAACGTCATGATTCGTGGTATGATTAATAAAGTTTCACACTTAGTGACTGTAGAAGAAAAATAATTATTAATACAAGGAGGTGCTAGTCTAAATGAAATTACATGAATTACAACCAGTTGAAGGTTCTCGTAAAGAGCGTAACAGAGTAGGTCGTGGGATTGGATCAGGAAACGGTAAAACAAGTGGACGTGGTCAAAAAGGACAAAAAGCACGTAGTGGTGGTGGAGTTCGCCCAGGATTTGAAGGTGGACAAAACCCATTATTCAGACGTATTCCAAAACGTGGATTTAACAACGTTAACAGAAAAGAATATGCAGTTGTAAATCTTACAGACTTAAACAAATTTGAAGATGGTACTGTAGTATCACCTGCTCTATTAGTAGAAACTAAAGTTATCAAAAAAGAACTTTCAGGTGTTAAAGTATTAGCTAACGGTAAATTAGAGAAAAAATTAACTGTACAAGCTCATAAATTCTCATCTTCAGCAAAAGAAGCTATTGAAGCAGCTGGAGGAGTTTGCGAGGTGCTATAATAAATGTTTAGTGCAACGCTGAATTTGTTTAGAGTAAAAGAAACTCGTAACAAAATATTATTTACCTTATTTGGTATATTTTTATTCCGTGTCGGTTCATATTTACCGGTGCCGGGAGTAGATGCGGATGTACTAAAAAGTCAAGACGCATCAGGTTTATTCGGTATATTTAACACATTTGCAGGAGGAGCATTACAACAGTTTTCTGTATTCGCTATGGGTATCATGCCATACATTACAGCATCTATCGTAATTCAACTTATGCAAATGGATGTTATTCCTACATTAGCTGAGTGGGCAAAACAAGGTGAAGTAGGTCAGAAGAAAACACAAAAATTAACAAGAGTATTAGCGATAGTCTTATCATTTATTCAAGCGTTAATTATGTCTTATGGATTTAATAATGCTTATGGTGGATTAATCAAAGATACATCTGTAGTAGGATTCATTACAGTAGCCTTAGTATTAACTGCAGGTACTGCATTACTATTATGGATTGGGGATCAAATTTCTCAATATGGTGTAGGTAACGGGGTATCAATTATCATTTTAGCTGGTATTATAGCTCGTATGCCTCAACAATTCTACCAAGTATATGAATCACAAATTAAAGATGCTGAGAATATTAACTTAGCTATTTTAAAACTAGTTATAGTTGGATTAGTAATTATCGCAATAGTAGCTGCTGTTGTTTACATGCAAGAAGCTATTCGTAAAATACCTATTCAATACTCTCAAGCAAGAGCTGGGCGTAGAATGTTAGGAGCTCGTTCAACATTCTTACCACTTCGTGTTAACAGTGCCGGAGTTATCCCAGTAATCTTTGCGGTAGCATTTTTACAATTACCAAGAACTATTGCAATCTTCGCACCTAACAATGAGAAATTGCAAAAAATAGTTTCGTATTTTGATTTCAGTCATTGGATTGGATTAACATTATATGTAGTATTAATTATTGCATTCTGTTACTTCTATGTAATGGTACAAGTTAACCCAGAGAAAATGGCAGATAACTTAAGAAAACAAGGAAGTTTTGTTCCAGGGGTTAGACCAGGTAAAAAAACTGAACAATACATTACAGGTATTTTATACAGACTAACGTTTGTAGGTTCAATATTCCTAGCAGCTGTTTCGGTTCTTCCAACAATATTCACCAACCTAGCTAAATTACCAGCTTCTGTACACATTGGTGGAACAAGTTTAATAATTGTTGTCAGTGTAGCACTAGAGACAGTTAAGCAACTTAATACACAATTAACGGAAAGAAACTATAGAAGTTTCATTACTGGAAAAAAAGGTGGTAAATAGATATGATGAATATAATATTAATGGGATTACCAGGAGCGGGGAAAGGTACTCAAGCAGAACAAATTAAAGAGAATTATCCAATTCCGCATATTTCAACTGGAGATATGTTTAGAGCTGCTATTAAAAATGAGACACCGCTTGGAAAAGAAGCAAAAAGTTATATTGATAAAGGACAACTTGTTCCTGACAGTGTAACTATAGGATTAGTTGAAGAAAGATTGAATCAAGAAGATGCAAAAGAAGGCTTTTTACTTGACGGTTTTCCAAGAACAGTAGAACAAGCTGAAGCCCTTGATCAAATTTTAGCGAAAACTAATAGAAAAATCGATAAAGTATTAAATATCGATGTTGATCCAGATATTCTATTACCTCGTTTAACAGGTAGAAGAATCTGTAAACAATGTGGAACTACTTATCATTTAATTTTCAACCCAACAAAAGTTGAAGGTGTTTGTGATAAAGATGGTGGTGAACTTTACCAAAGAAGTGATGACAACGAAGAAACAGTTGCTAATCGCTTAGAGGTTAATATTAAACAAACTAAACCATTACTTGACTTCTATAGTCAAAAAAAGAAGGTGTAGTTGAAAAATATTAATGGTGACCAAGACATCAAAGTAGTTTTCCAAGATGTACAAAAAGTATTAGATAAACTGAAATAATCAGGGAGGAAAAGTATGGCAAAAGATGTCATTGAAGTAGAAGGTTTAGTAGTAGAAAACTTGCCGAATGCAATGTTTAAAGTAGAATTAGAAAATGGTCATATTATTTTAGCTCATGTTTCTGGAAAAATCAGAATGAATTATATAAGAATTTTACCAGGTGATAAAGTTACAGTAGAAATGAGTCCGTATGACCTGACAAAAGGTAGAATAACTTATAGATTCAAGTAAGTTATAAACTCAAGGAGGAAATAACGATGAAAGTAAGACCATCAGTAAAGAAAAATCTGTGACAAATGTAAAGTAATTCGTCGTGGTGGTAAAGTATTAGTGATTTGCGAAAACGCAAAACACAAACAAAAACAAGGATAATTAATTAGGAGGTGCAAACTTAATGGCACGTATAGCAGGAGTCGATATTCCACGTGAGAAAACGCGTTGTTATATCACTAACTTATGTATATGGTATAGGTTTAAAAAAACTTCTCAAAAAAATCTTAAAAAGAAGCTGGTGTTTCTGAAGATGTGAGAGTTAAAGACTTAACAGGTGAACAATTAGATAAAAATTCGTGAAGCTGTAGATAACTACAAAAACAGAAGGTGATCTTCGTCGTGAAGTTTCATTAAACATTAAACGTCTAATGGAAATCGGATGTTACAGAGGTATCCGTCACCGTCGTGGACTTCCAGTAAGAGGGCAAAAATACTAAGAACAACTCTCGTACTCGTAAAGGTCCTAAGAAAAACAGTTGCGAACAAGAAAAAAATAATTAGGATAGGAGGAGAAACACAACTATGGCTCGTAAACAACAATCACGTAAACGTCGTGTGAAAAAATATACAAAACGGTATAGCACACATCTCGTTCTACATTCAATAACTCAATAGTAACAATTACAGATGAACATGGTAATGCAGTATCATGGTCAAGTGCAGGAGCGTTAGGATTCAAAGGTTCTAGAAAAATCTACTCCATTCGCAAAGACAAATGGCAAGTGAAGCGAAAGACTAAACAAGCTATGGAACACGGAATGAAATATGTAGATGTAACAGTTAAAGGTCCAGGAGCAGGGCGTGAAGCGATTTATTCGTGCATTACAATCTGCAGGATTAGAAGTTACATCAATCAAAGACGTAACTCCAGTTCCTCACAATGGATGTCGCCCACCTAAACGTCGTCGTGTATAATAATTTGAATACACTAAATTTAGGAGGTTTAACATAATGTTAGCAATAGAAAAACCAAAAATTCAAATCATCGAAGAATCATCAGATAAAAGATTTGGTCGCTTTGTAGTAGAACCATTAGAACGTGGTTATGGTACTACATTAGGTAATTCATTGAGAAGAATGTTAATCTCATCATTACCAGGAGCGAAAGCAAAGAAGTATCGATATTCAAGGAGTTCAACACGAATTCCAAGCCGTTAAAGGTGTAGTAGAAGATGTTACTGAAATCATTATGAATGTTAAAAACATTGCGTTTAAAGTACATTCAGAAGAAGAAAAAGTAGTATCTATTAATGTAAAAGGTCCAGCAGTTGTTACTGCAGAAGATATCGCTATCGATTCAGATATCGAAGTTATCAACACAGATCAACATATTGCTACTGTATCAGAAGGTGGACAATTTGAAATGCTTATTTACGTAGGTAAAGGACGTGGATTTGTACCAGCAGATGGAAACAAAAAACGTGACTTACCAATTGGCGTAATTCCAATCGATTCAATTTATACACCAGTATCTAAAGTAAACTACACAGTTGAAAAAACTAGGGTAGGACAAAGCACTGACTTTGACAAACTTATTTTAGATGTTACAACAAATGGTACAATTACAGCTAACGACGCTTTAGCATTAGCATCAAAAATTCTAATTTCTCATTTAGAATTATTTATGGAAATGTCTGAAGAAGCAAAAAGTCGCTGATATATTGGTAGCTAAAGAAGAAGATAATAAAGTTCAAATGTTAGAAATGACAATTGAAGAACTTGACTTATCAGTACGTAGTTATAACTGTCTAAAACGTGCAGGTATAAATACAGTTCAAGAATTAGCTAACAAAACAGAACAAGAAATGATTAAAGTAAGAAACTTAGGTCGTAAATCATTAGAAGAAGTTAAAATTAAACTTCAAGATTTAGAACTAGGATTTAGAGAAGAATAAAACTAACAAGGAGGCACACTAATGGGTTACAGAAAATTAGGACGTACATCAGCTCACCGTAAAGCGATGTTAAGAAACTTAGTTACAGCTCTACTAGTACACGGTAGAATTGAAACAACTGTTACAAGAGCGAAAGAAGTTCGTTCATTAACAGAAAAAATGATTACATTAGGTAAAAAAAGGTGATCTAGCGAAAGAAGACGTAATGCGACTAAATTATTCAACCTGTTGCAGTAGCAACTGAAGAAGGTAAGAGTCAATTAGCTCTTAAAAAATTATTTGAAGAAGTAGCACCTAAATATGCAGACCGTAATGGTGGATACACTCGTATTTTACGTGTTGGACCACGTAAAGGTGACGGTGCAGAAACAGCTATTATAGAATTAGTTTAATAAAAATTTTTCATACAACAATAACATACTACATACACACACACAACTAAACAACACATACAACACAATTTAAACTAATTTTTTTGGCAAAAGAGTGCTTGAAATGCGTAGATAAAAGGCTACGTCGTCTAGCTCTAATGTATCCTAGCGAGGATGCTAGGATACCCTTTTGTCCCTTTAAAAATTAAATCTAATTATACTTTAAAAGATTACCAGGCAAGGTAGTCTTTTTTTTGCGTTGTACGTTTGGATTTCTAGTGTCAAAGACACGTCGAAATCCTTACGTACAACGTACGCAAGGACGTACCAAGAAGCAAGGATTTATCCGTAGCTGATTGGAATACGTCTACTGTGAGTTAGTTTAAGATTTTTAGAATCTTCGATTCGTAAAAATCATTATGTGCAAAATACGCACAGTTGCTCCAATAGGTTTATTCTTAGCTTCTTGAAAAATAGTGAAAGAAGCATAGAAGAAAGCTAAACAAGGAAATACCAAGAACGATGAAATGATTGGCATATTTCCACTGAGAACGTAGTATTATTGATGAAATAAATAAGAAAAAGACATAAATAAGAAATTTCTTATTTATGTCTTCTAAAATTAATTCATTTTTTTGTTTTCTTCTAATAGCTAGTCCAACTAGTGATAAAATACCTAAACCTGCGATAGATGAAGATAGAGCACCAATACCTGTACGAGGTAAAAATTCCTTTTGGAGGAGTTGTTGGTTTATAGCTGTTATTAAATACTTTGTTTTCTGGTAGTTCAACTACTGAAGTTAAAAACACCACGTTCTTTATCTAATTTAACGTCAATTGTAACTGTACGAGCAGTTTCATCGTAGCAATACCTTCTACATTATTTTTTTATTTTCTACTACTTTATAAGTGTATCTACCTTCTTTAGAGAAAAATTAATCCATTGAATAAAATATTACCATTTGCATCGTTAGAAACAGTTTTAACAGCTTTACCTTCAGAGTCGAATAGAGTAAATGTAAATTCACGATCTTTTAATTCACGTCCACTTAAATTCTTTTTAAGTGAGAATTCAGCGCTAGTTGCATTTGGAGTGAATAAATTATGGAATACTTTACTTTCAGGATAAACAACTTCAGTTTTAAGGTTGTCTCCATCTCTAGTAACTTTAACAGTTACTTGTTTTTCTGACTCATCATAAGCTATTGTACTGTCAGTTCCTTTAACTTCTTTAACAGTATAAGTATGTTCTCCTACCTCTTTGTAAGAAATAGAATCGAAAGCAACTTTACCATTTTTGTTAGTAACTGTTTGAAGTTTATTAGAACCTTCGTATAGATCGAAACTAAATTCTCCATCAGCTAAGTTACGACCAGTAAGTTGTTTTTCTAACTCGATAGTAGCTTTAGCTTCTTTTGGAGTGAATTTATTATTGAAAGTTTTACTTTCTGGGTAAACAACCTCAGTTTTAAGGTCATCTCCATCTCTAGTAACTTTAACAGTTACTTGTTTACTAGATTTATCATAAGTGATAGTACTGTTATCGCCTTCAACCTCTTTAACTGTGTAAGTGTGTTCTCCAGCTTCTTTGTAAGAAATAGAGTCGAAAGCAACTTTACCATTTTTGTTAGTAACTGTTTGAAGTTTGTTAGTTCCTTCATATAATTCAAAGCTAAATTCACCGTTAACTAAATCACGACCATCAAGTTTTTATCTAATTCGATAGAAGCATTAGTTGCATTAGGAGTGAATGTGTTATTGAAAGTTTTACCATCAGGATAAACAACTTCAGCTTTAAGATTGTTTTCATCTTTTGTAACGTTGATTGTTACATGTTTTTCAGATTCATCATACTTAATTGTACTGTTTTCACCTTTAACTTCTTTAACAGTGTAGTTATATGTTCCTTCTTTTTCAAATTTTATAGAAGGGAATGTAACTTTACCATTTTGGTTTGTAGCTTCACTTCCTACTTGATTACCTTTATCATCTTTAAGAATAAATTTAAACTCACCATTTACTAAATCACGACCACTTAGATTTTTATCAAATTCAATAGTAGCGTTAATGCATTAGGAGTGAATGTGTTATTGAAAGTTTTACTTTCAGGGTAAACAACTTCAGTTTTAAGGTTATCACCATCTCTAGTAACTTTAACAGTCACATCTTTAGCTGTTGGATCATAAGCTATAGTGCTGTTATCGCCTTTAACTTCCTTAATAGTATAAGTATGTTCTCCTACTTCTTTGTAAGAAATAGAGTCGAAAGTAACTTTACCGTTTTTATTTGTAGTAGTTTGAAGTTTATTAGAACCTTCATAAAGTTCGAAGCTGAATTCTCCATCAACTAAATCACGACCAGAAAGAGCTTTATCTAACTCAATAGTAGCGCTAGTTTCTTTAGGAGTGAATGTGTTGTTGAAAGTTTTACTTTCAGGGTAAACAACTTCAGATTTAAGTTCATTACCATCTTTAGTAACTTTAACAGTTACTTGTTTTTCAGATTCATCATAAGAGATTGTGTTATTATCACCTTTAACTTCTTTAACAGTATAAGTGTGTTCTCCTACTTCTTTGTAAGAAATAGAGTCGAAGGCAACTTTACCATTTTTGTTTGTAGTAGTTTGAAGTTTATTAGAACCTTCATAAAGTTCAAAACTAAACTCTCCATCAACTAAATCACGACCAGAAAGTTGTTTGTCTAACTCAATAGTAGCGCTAGTTTCTTTAGGAGTAAATGTGTTGTTGAAAGTTTTACTTTCAGGATAAACAACCTCAGTTTTAAGGTTATCTCCGTCTTTAGTAACTTTAACAGTTACTTGTTTCTCTGAAGAATCGTAAGTGATTGTACTATCATTACCTTTAACTTCTTTAACAGTATAAGTATGTTCTCCTACTTCTTTGTAAGAAATAGAGTCAAACGAAATTTTACCATTTTTGTTTGTAGTAGTTTGAAGTTTATTAGATCCTTCATAAAGTTCGAAGCTAAATTCTCCGTCAACTAAATCACGACCAGAAAGAGTTTTATCTAATTCTATTGTAGCGTTAGCTGCATTTGGTGTAAATTTGTTGTTGAATGTATTTCCATCAGGGTAAACAACTTCAGATTTAAGTTTATCCCCATCTTTAGTAACTTTAACAGTTACTTGTTTTGCTGAAGAATCATAAGCGATAGTACTGTTATCACCTTTAACTTCTTTAACAGTATAAGTATGTTCTCCTACTTCTTTATAAGAAATTGCCTCAAAAGTAACTTTACCGTCTTTATTTGAAACAGTTTGAAGTTTATTAGTTCCTTCATATAACTCAAAGCTAAATTCCCCATCAACTAAGTCACGACCAGAAAGTTGTTTATTAAATTCGATTGTAGCGTTAGTTGGAGTAGGTTCTTTAGGAATCTTCTTGTTGCTAATAGTTTTTAAAGCAACTTTAGAAGAGTTGAAGTCTGCAGGTTTAACTACAATTGCTTCTTTATTTAATTGATATCCTTCAGGTGCTTTAGTTTCAACTAATTTATATTCTGTATTTAGTAGACCATCAATTAAAGCTTCTCCGTTTGCATCAGTAGTAACTGATTTAACAGTTTCATTATTAGATGCACGAATAACATCGAAATTTGCCCCAGCTAAAGCTGCATTAGTTTCACTATCTACTTTTTTAATTTTAACAGAGTAGTTGAAACCTTCTGCTTCACCACCAGCATTTTGGTAAACGAATGGGTTATTCTTAGTTTCAGTAACTTTATCTGCTTTAAGAGTTACATTGTTAAGGAATTGCTCTCCATTTTTAGGAGTTTTTGCGATTTTTACTTTATAGTAAATAGAATAACCTTCATTAGCAGCAACATTTCCTAAGTTAACTTGGAAACTCTTTTGACTAGCATCAAAGTTAACAGGAACACTAACTTGAGTAGCATTTGTTAATCCTAATTTGTGGTTACTGCTTACTGCCCAAGTTCCTTTTTTAATTACGAATGAATCTTTTACATAGCTCATTCCATCAGTGCTTAGTTTATCAAGGACAATAGCATTAGTTAGAGGTTTATTTTCAGCGTTAACTCGAACTTCATATTCACGAGTTATTCCTCCATCAGCTAATTTTTGTGTACCCCAGCTAACTTTGTCTAATACTTTATCAGATTTACCTGGATCAACAACAAAATTAACCTCTCCAACTGGTATATTTTTGTTGTTTACACTAATATTAATAGGTACTTTACTAGGTGATGCAGTATCAGGACTTACTCTTACATTGAAGAATAGACTACCTTTAATATCAGATTTTTTTGTTACATAATCTGTATATGTAAGAGTTATTGTTTTTGTTGCAGCATTAAGAACAGCTTTTGCTACAACTTTTTGGTCAGAACTCATTACATTAAAGGTTGTATCAGAGACAAACTTAAGATTTTTTGGTAAAGATATAATGAGCTTGACCACCTGTTTTTTTGCAGTATTAGGAACAGAAAAATTCATGTTAACATTTATATCTGTATACTGATCAACAGGATTTTTTGTAGGTGTAATAGATTGACCTGTAATATTAATGGCCCCAGTTGCACCTAAAGCAGATGTAGAGTTCAGCTTAGCTGAGCTAAACATACTGATGATGACCAATGTCATTGCTAGAAAAAAATTTTAATATATTTTTTTCATAATATAACTAGACTCCTTTTTCTTTTTTTCATTTTGTGTTTGTTCTAGCATTTGAAACACAATTAAAAAAATATTTTACCATGATTAACATAATCTAGCAAAAAAATTGCTCATAATCAAGGTAAATAATTACAGATTTTATATAATATTTTATCAGATTATATTTAATAGTATTTTAAAAATTTTTATAAGAAAAATTCGATAAAGCTGTTTTTATAGGTGAATTAAAGTGCTTTTGTAATCACTTGTGTAAATTTCTGATTTATAAGTTTAAAATGAAATTTTTTGTTTTTATTAATTTATTTTTTTATTCTTGAAAAAAATATACTTTTAAACTATATTTTTAAGTATATAATATTTGTTTATTTAATTATTTTAATATTTTTATAGGTAATTATCTTCAAAAAAATCTTGATAAAACTATATTTTTTTCTTAGGTTATTTATGATATAATATGCATATTGACAAAATTTAGAAAGGAAACGGGATTAACGTAGGGTTAGTCTGTGATAGGGCAAATTACATGAATGAAAAAAATTGTTGATGAAAAACTGCTTTATTAGCGGGAAAAAAATTCTTATGGAAAATGGTGCAGAAGTGTACCGTACAGAAGACACCATGGAACGTATTATTAGAAAAGGTGTTGGACAAGTAAGGACTGATATTTTTTTATACCCATGTAACATTAACAGGGTTATTTGTCCGTATTGAAGATTATGGAACAGACTTTTATCGAGTAGAAAATAGAACATATAATTTAACAAAAAAACAACTGCTGTAAATACCTTTATCTAGGGCGTATACTTCAGGACAAATTAGTCTAGAAGATATGTATGATGCATTAAAAAGAATTCATACTTCAAAAAGTAAAGTTCCCGATTGGTTTAAGATCTTATGTGCTGGAATACTTAGTGGAGGTATCGTCTTAATATTTGAGGGAAGTTACTGGGATGTTATACCAGGAAGTATTGCTGGTGCAGTAGCTTTTTATATTTATTTAGTAGCTATTACATATTTAAAAGCACCATTTATTTCAGAGTATATTAGTACCTTTTGTAGGTGGTGTTGCAGGGTATTTAGGTTTTGCATTATTAAATGGTCAATCGCTAAGATTAGCAATGATTGGTGCGGTAGTACCTTTAGTACCAGGGATAACTATTACTAACTCTATGCGTGATATTATAGCAAGACAGTATATATCAGGTGTTATTAGGTTTATAGAGACTTTCTGTGTGGCCTTTGCGCTTGGAGCAGGGATAGTAACGGTTTATTATTTAGTTAGATTATTTGGAGGTGTAGTATAATTATGGCAATATTGAGTCATTTACTTTTATTATTATATCACTTCGTATTTAGTTTTATTTCATCAGTATCGTTTGCCGTAATATGTGATGTACCTAGAAAAACCTTGGTTACTGGAGGAATAATTGGAGCAATAGGTTGGTGTGGATACTGGGAAATGTGGAGTCATGGGCAAAGCGTCTTTATGTCGAGTTTAGTATGTTCACTTTTACTAGCTAATACGAGTCAAATTTGTGCTATTAAATTTAAAAACCCACTAACAGTATACTTCGTACCTGGACTTGTTCCGGTAGTTCCTGGGGTTACTATTTACGATGCATTTAGAACATTGTTATTAGATGAATATTCAAATTCTGCAAGAATTTTCTTAAATAGTTTTTATGGTGCAATAGGTTTAGCAGTAGGAATTATTATTGCAGACTCAATCTTTAGAGTAATAGTAGGACCTATGTTACAAAAACGTTCACAAAGATTGTAAGTAAACGTATTATTTTAAAATTAAGAAAAAACATAAAAATTTTTCTTGAAAAAGTGAAAATACTATGTTATAGTATTATCAACACAAGGGATTAGCTTGCGAATAAACGTTATAGTATCGTCAGTACGAAAGAATATTTTCCGGTACTATATTAAAAAGCGAGACTTGGTTGCTACGCAACCGGTCTCGCTTTTTGCATTTGAAGGCGTAGTAACTAAGTACATACTCTGTGAAATTTATAAAAAAAGGAATGTATAGAGATGAAATATTTTTTTATCAAAAAGAAAGTAATGAAATCTTGGACGAATTAAATACAACTACTTCTGGTTTAAAATAGTAAAGAAGTAGAAAAACGTCAAGAAAAAAACATGGTTTAAATGTGTTGCCTGAAGCACCACGTCCAAGTGGATTTCAAATATTTTTTTAAATCAATTTAAAGATTTAATAGTATTAATATTAATTGCGGCAGCAGTTATTTCAGGGGTAACAGGAGATGCAGAGTCATCAATAGTTATTGTTGTAGTGTTAATAATTAATGCAATTTTAGGAACTACACAAACATTAAATGCTCAGCGTTCAGTAGATAGTTTGAAGCAACTATCAGTACCAAAAGTTAAAGTTATACGTGATGGTGTAAAACAAGAGATTGATTCACACCACGTAACTATTGGAGATATAGTAGAATTCGAAGCTGGTGACATGATTGTGGCTGACGCACGTGTTATTGAAGCAAGCTCACTGCAGGTTCAAGAATCCGCGTTAACTGGTGAAAGTCATGCAGTAGATAAAAATACTGATGTAGTAGAAGGTGAAGTTGTAGTAGGGGACCAAACAAATATGGTTTTCACTGGCTCTCAAGTTACATATGGTAAAGGGCAAGCAGTAGTTACTAGTATTGGTGTTAATACAGAAATAGGTAAAATTTCAGAGTTATTAAACAATGCTTCAAGTGGAAAATCTCCACTGCAAAAATCTATAGATCAGTTTTCGAAAAATCTATCTGTAGGAATAATAATTTTATGTATTGTAGTGTTTGGATTAACTTATATGAGTTCACATGATTTCGGTGGAGCGCAATGTTTGCTATAGCATTAGCTGTTGTCGCAGTACCAGAAGCACTAGCTTCAATTATTACAATAGTTGAATCATTAGGGTTCTCAAACATTAGCAAAAGAAAATGCAATAATGAAAGATATTAATGCAGTAGAAACTCTAGGTTCAGTATCTATTATTGCTTCAGACAAAAACAGGTACATTAACTCAAAAACAAAAATGACTGTAGAAAAATGTCTATATTAACGGTAAATTGCTAAATCCAACAGATATAAATCTAGAAGATAAAGCAGGAAACTTATTATGGATACAATGGTTCTTACTAATGATTCATTTATAAATGGTGATCAAAAAGTAGGTGATCCAACAGAGTTAGCACTTGTAGAATTAGGTAGAAAGTATAATATTATTGAACAAGATCTTTCGAGAAAAAAATATCCTCGTATATCAGAATTACCATTTGACTCAGTACGTAAATTCATGTCAACATTACAAATTATTGATAATGAGAAATTAATGTTGACAAAAAGGTGCTACAGATGAACTTCTTAAAAAAATGTAGTTCAATTCTAGTAGATGGTCAAGTTCGTGATATTACAGAAGAAGATAAAAAACAAATTTTAGAACAAAATAATAACTTCGCTGAAGAAGGATTACGTGTTTTAGGTTATGCATTCAAGAAAGATGCTAATGATGAGTTAACATTTGATGATGAAAATAACTTAACATTTGTAGGATTAACTTCAAAGATTGACCCACCTCGTGAAGAATCAAAAGATGCTGTAGAAAAAGCTATTAGAGCAGGTATTAAACCAATTATGATTACTGGTGACCACGCTGTTACAGCTCGTTCAATCGCGCGTAAAATTGGAATTTTCCAAGATGGGGATATGGTTGTTGATGGGTTAACATTAGAAAATATGACAGATGAAGAATTAGCACGTGATTTAGAAAAAATATCAGTATATGCACGTGTTGCACCAGAGCATAAAATACGTATAGTTAATGCATGGCAAGCAAAAGGAAAAGTAGTTGGTATGAGTGGTGATGGAGTAAATGATGCTCCAGCATTGAAACAAGCAGATATTGGTATTGCGATGGGAATAACAGGTTCAGAAGTTTCTAAAGATGCAGCTGATATGATTCTGACAGATGATAACTTTGCAACAATCGTAAAAGCAGTAACAGTAGGAAGAAATATCTTTACAAATATTAAAAATGCTATTAAATACTTATTAACTGGTAATACGGGAGCAATTTTTGTTGTTATAGCAACTACATTATTAGCTTTCTTTGATAGTAAATTTGTAGTTCCATTCGCGGCTATTCAATTACTATTTATTAACTTAGTTACAGACTCACTACCAGCAATAGCTATTGGTACTGAAAAAGGAACTGATGATGTTCTTAAACAAAAACCAAGAGATCCAAATGAACCAATCTTAACTCGTGCAACATTCACGTCAGTGTTAATCGAAGCTGCTTTAATTGCGGTTGCAGTGTTTGCTGGATACTATATTGGTATCAAACAGGAGAAGGTTATGCTACAACATTTGCATTCCTAACTTTATGTTTAGCTAGATTATTTAATGGATTTAGTTGTAGAAGTGATCAACCTTTAACTAAGATTGGAGTATTTTCAAACAAAAATACAGTATACGCATTCCTAATTGGAATAACATTGGTAGGTATTATCGTATTTATACCTGCTGTAGGAAGTATATTTAAAGTTATGAGTTTAAATATTACTCAGTATTAACAATAATTGGATTAGCTATTGCGCCAACAATAGTAACTCAAATTATTAAAATGATTAAAAAGTAGATAATAAAAAGATTAAAGGAGTTAGTGAAAACTAGCTCCTTTAATATATAAAAATATTATTTTACTATGGTATAATAAATTTAGAAAAAAATTTAAGGAGGTACTATATGGTTACTGAAGAAATGATTAGTAAAGCTATAGAAAAGATAAAAGGAGATACGTATACTGATAAACATATTAAAATTACAGTTGTCGGGGAAGATCCTACATTATCAATATTTGATAGTAAATTTGGAGGTATACCATATTTACCTCAAGATGCAAAAGTTCCAGTAGATAGTGAAGGGGTACAGTTAGGATTACTTGCACAGATTAATTGTAGTGATTTACCAGAAAATGATTTATACCCTAAAACTGGATTAGTCCAATTTTGGATTGGGCGTGATGATCTTATGGGACTAGATGAAGAAGAAGGAAGTAAAGTTATTTATTATCCAGAGTTAGATAGAATGGTAACAGAAATGGATGTATTGGAGAAATATAAACTTTTTGATGAAGATGATCGAGATGAATATTCTCCGTTTGAACCTGCAAATAATACATTAAAAATAGTATTTGAAAAGAAATCAGTATCAATAACAGCTGTAGATTATAGATTTGAGGAGATATTCTGCAATGCAATAAATGAACTATATCCAGAAGCAAATGTAACTGATATGTGGACTGATATAGATGATTTTTCATTAGATAAAGTATTCGATGAGTTTGCAGATGAAGGTCATTCAATAGGAGGATATCCTACATTTATACAAGAAGATCCGAGACAGTACGATGAGGAAAAAGAAGAATACAATGTTATGCTATTGCAGGTAGATAGCGAATTTGTTGAAGGCGAGCGTAGATATTTAATTATTTGGGGAGATTGTGGTATTGCAAACTTCTTTATAAGAGAAAAAGATTTGAAAGCACAAGATTTCTCTAATATATTATACAATTGGGATTGTAGTTAAGATTATTACTTTAACCACATATGTACTAAGCGTATGTGGTTATTTTTTTGCATATAAGTTAGTTTGAATGTTAATTTTCTTTAGAAAGTTCGTGAAAAAAACAATTGTTCTTCTCAGAGAAAAATTCGTTTTTAGATGTAAAATGAATAATAGTATTGAATATAATAATTTTCCAGGTGTTATATCCGTACTATAAGATTCTATTGTAGACAATAATCAATGGAAAAACATATATTATTTTTTTCAAAAAAACTATTGACATAAAATTAAAAACTTGTTATACTAATTTCAAGTTAATGATTCACACGTTGAAAAGATAAGTAAAAAGTGAAAGATTGTAAAGAGAGTCTCGGGTGGTGAAAAGAGATCAATACGGAAACTTTGAAAATGGTCTTTGAGTGTTAGTGGTCGAATAATTAGACCTCTACGGGAGAGCCCGTTAAAAGCTCAGGGTATAACACCATAATTATTTGGTGCGTACTTTTTGAGTTGATATTTGTGAGAATATCATAAAAGTAAGGTGGTAACACGTAGATTATTAGACGTCCTTGCAGGAGCATAAGCTTCTGTGAGGACTTTTTATTTCTCAAAAATAATCAAGAGAATAATTAACTTTAAAAAAATAAACATAACTGGAGGACAACAAAAATGTCAGAATTACTAAATATTTACAAAACTTTAAAAATCAAAAAAATGGGTAAACTTAAGTCATAAGATCGATGAAAAATTCACCAAAATTTCCAGCTTTACCAGCTTTTAGAAAAAGAAAATGTATTTACACTAAAAGATGGATTTTATGTTCAAAAATTTTTCAGTAGTTGGTCAATATGGAACACATATTGATGCTCCAATTCACTTTGTAGAAGGTGGTAGATGGCTTGATGAAATTGAATTAAAAGATTTATTATTACCTCTTTATGTAATAGATAAAAGCAAAGAAGTTGCAGAAAATAATGACTATGTTATTACAAAACAAGATATTCTTGATTTTGAAGCAGAGCATGGTGAAATCTTACCAGAATCATTTGTAGCATTTAGAAGTGACTGGTCAAAACGTTGGCCAAGCTACGATGAGATTAGAAATCTTGATGAAAATGACGTGCAACACACACCAGGTTGGGGTAGAGATGCATTAGAATTCTTAATTAAAGAAAGAAAAGTTAAAGCAGTAGGACATGAAACATTAGATACAGATTCAGGAGTGTCTGCAGCAGCAGAAGGATTAGTTCAAGAGTACTATTTATTAGAACAAGATATTTATCAAGTAGAAGTTTTAGCTAACTTAGATCAAGTTCCAGCGACAGGATCTTTAATATCAATTGCATATCCTAACTGGACAGAAGCAACTGGTTCACCAGTAAGAGTAGTAGCTATTTTACCAGAAGATGAATAAAAAAATTTATTAATAATTAAACAGAAGTCAAGAGAAAAACAACAGGAGAACAAAAATTATGTGTCAAAATTGTCAAAAAATAAAGTAGTAGAAAAAGCACCATTCAGAGTAGATCACGTAGGATCATATTTAAGACCAAAAAGAGTTAGTAGAGGCTCGTGAAAAAAATTCGCTAAAGGTGAATTAAGCAAAGAAGAATTAACAAAAAGTTGAAGATAAATTAATCGCAGAATTAGTAGAAAAAAACAAATTGCAGCAGGGGTTAAAAAGGAGTTACAGACGGAGAGTTTCGTCGTGCATATTGGCATCTAGACTTTTTCTGGGGACTTAATGGAATTGAACACGTTCAAGGTGAAAAAGGATATGCTTTTTAAAGGTATAGAAACTAAACCAGATACAGCTAAAGTATCAGGGAAAAAATTAGTGGTGAAAAATCACCCATTTGTAGAACATTTCAAATATTTAAGAGATATTACAAAAAGATAAAGATGTAGTAGTAAAACTTACTATACCATCTCCATCACAATTATATTTCGAATTAATCCGTACAGAAGATCACATTAAATCATATGAGCAATTTTACAGTAACTTTGATGAATTAAAAGCAGCAATTGTTGCAGCATATAAACAAGTTATTAATGCCCTTTACAATGAAGGATTAAGAGTACTTCAATTTGATGATTGTACTTGGGGAGCATTAGCAGATGATGGGTTTGCAAATCGTTTCCGTGATGAACGACCATTAGAAGAAGTTCGTCGTGATTATGCAGCACGTTGCTTGGCATTAAATAATGAAGTAATCGAAGGAAAACCTGAAGATTTAGTTATAAATACACACGTATGTCGTGGTAACTTTGCTTCTGAATGGATTTCACAAGGTGGATATCAAAATGTTGAAGATGAACTTTTAGCAAGAGAAAATGTAGATGCTTACTATTTAGAATATGATACTGATCGCGCAGGTGACTTCAAACCATTAGCAAAAGTTGGAAAAGATAAAAAAGTAGTTTTAGGATTAATCACATCTAAATTTGCTGATTTAGAAGATAAGGAAGAAGTTATCGCAAGAATTAAAGAAGCTAGTCAATACATTCCATTAGAAAATATTTACTTAAGTACACAATGTGGATTTGCTTCTACAGAAGAAGGAAATGTAATAACTGAAGAAGATCAATGGAAAAAAATAGCTCTAATTAGTGAAATAGTTGATGAAGTTTGGGGAAATAAATAGATCGATATACTTCTAAAGAGTTAAATATATTATGGAGAAAAATATAAGAAAAAAATTTATTTTCTAAAAATAGTAGAAAAATGAAAAAAAGGCGATGGGCCTAATTTATAGAAAAAAATATTATTAAAAAGAGAAAAAAAGAGAAAACGATAGGAGATTAGTAGTATGTGTCAAAATTGCCAAAATAATCAAGTAAGAAATGCACCGTATAGAGTAGATCATGTAGGATCATTTTTACGACCAAAAGAATTAGTTGAAGCTCGTGAAAAATTCGCTAAAGGTGAATTAAGTAAAGAAGAATTAACAAAAGTAGAAGATAAAGTAATTGCAGAATTAGTAGAAAAACAAATTGCAAATGGATTAAAAGGAGTTACAGACGGAGAGTTTCGCCGTGCATACTGGCATCTAGACTTTTTCTGGGGACTTAACGGAGTAGAGCACACTCAAGCGAAAATTGGATATCAATTCCATGATGAAACAACTAAACCTGATTCAGCTGATGTAGTTGGAAAAATAACTGGAGAAAATCATCCATTTGTAGAACATTACAAATTTTTACGTGATTTAGTAGGAGATAGAGCGAAAGTTAAACAAACTATTCCTGCACCAGCGCAATTCTACTTTGAGTTAATTCGTGATGAAGAACATATCGCTCAAACATATAGTGTTTATGCAAATAAAGAAGAATTATTCGCAGATATCATCGCAGCTTATAAACAAGTAATTAAAGAACATTATGATGCAGGTTGTCGTATTATTCAATTAGATGACTGTACTTGAGGGAGCTATTGTTGATGATAAATTAATTAAATTAATTGCTGAAGGAAGCGGATTAGAACCAGAAGGAATTAGAGAAGCATTCATTCAAGACTTTATAACTTTAAATAATGGAATTCTTACAGATTTACCAGAAGATTTAGTAGTAAATACACATATTTGTCGTGGTAACTATCATTCTACATGGGCTAGTGCAGGAGGTTATGATGCAGTAGCTGACACATTATTTGGTGAAGAAAATGTAAATGCATATTACTTAGAATATGATACTGACCGTGCTGGAGATTTCAAACCTTTAGCAAAAGTTGGAAAAAGATAAAAAGTTGTTCTTGGTTTATTAACTTCAAAAATCAGGAGAATTAGAAAAATAAAGATGAAGTAATAGCTAGAATTAAAGAAGCTAGTGAATACGTACCTTTAGAAAAATATTTACTTAAGTACTCAATGTGGATTTGCATCTACAGAAGAAGGAAATATTCTTACTGAAGAAGATCAATGGAAAAAAATTGCTCTTATTAGTGAGATTGTAAAAAGAAGTTTGGGGAGAGTAATCGACTTCCAAAAGAATCAGACAGCTGGTAGTTGTTTTCATAGCAAATCGCCTTAAAATTAAAGGTTTAAAGATAAGTTATGAAAATGAAAAATAAAGATGAAAACAATAAAATTGACATTGTAAATTAAAAAAATGTAAACTAAAAACCACATTGAATTCATTCGCTCAATGTGATCATAATTAAATAATAAATATTGAAGTAATAGAAGATTATATTATTTCTAATTAATATAAGAGTGGAAACTAAGCTCGCGCCATAATTATGCATGGCTATATTAAACCATTATTAGAGATAGCTTTTTAGCAGTAATGTTTTATTACATTGATATTTTAAACCAAAGGAGGAAATGAGAATGAAAAAGAATAAGTTGTTTATAGGAGCACTAGCGTTATTAATGGCATTTACTACAGCATGTAGTTCTAAAACGGAAAACACAACAACCACTTCTCAGGATAAAGATACGTTCACTTATGCAATAAATAGTGACCCATCTTCAACAAATCCAATTAATGTAAGTGATCGTTGGGGACTAACTATGACAAATATGATATACTCACCATTAATTCGTGTTGAAGGTGATGGATCATTAGTAAATGAGTTAGCAGAATCTACAGAACTTGCAAAAGATGGATTAAGCTTAACAGTAAACCTGAAAAAAGGTATTAAATGGTCAGATGGTAAAGACTTTACTGCAGATGACGTAGTATTTACTTATGAAACAAAAGCGAAGAAAGAAAACGGAAACTTCAAGAGTTTATGGATTAATGATAAACCAATCACTGTAGAGAAAAAAGATGATCATACAGTAGTGTTTAAATTCCCAGAGCCAAGTGCAGCAGCGGCAAATAATATTGCTACTGAAACATACATCATTCCTAAACATATTTATGGAAATGTTAGTGATTTTTCTGTAAAAGAATTACAAGAAAAACCTGTAGGAACTGGGCCATATAAATTAGTAGAAAATAAACGTGGAGAATACATTAAGTTTGAAGCAAATGAAAACTACTATAAAGGTAAACCTAATGTAAAAAAATGTAGTTTTACGTGTTATCCAGAGTGCAGATACTGCTAAAAGTAGCTTTTACAAAAAGGTGAAATTGATGCCTCATACGTATTACCTACTGATATTAAAGATTTAGATACAAATAAACTAGATGTGTATTCATATAGTGAAAAACAGAATAGGATACTTAGGATTAAATACAAAAAAACTAATGAGTTGAAAGATGTTAAAGTTCATCAAGCTATTTTTATATGCTTTAAATAAAGGGGATATGAATAAAGCGACTTACTTAGATGAGAAATACTACCAAAATCCATATTCAATTTTACCACCGAATAATCCATATAAAACTGATGACGTAGAAAAATATACACAAAAATGTTGATAAAAGCAAAAAGAATTATTAAAAAGAAGCGGGTGTAAGTAATCTGAAATTAACATTAGCATATGCAAGTAATGATCCTGCTCAAAAAAATTCAAGCAACATTTATCCAACAACAATTACAAGCAATTGGTGTTAATGTAGAATTACGTGGTGGAGATGGTACAGCTATCTTTACAGAGCTTAGAAAGAAAGATTCAACAGCTTATAATTTATTCTTAGGTGGATATATTATGGGTAATGATCCAGATTTATATTCAACACTATTTGCTTCAAATGGTACATCAAACTACTTCCAATATAGAGAATCAAAAATTGATGATTTATTTAAACGTGGAGCAAGAGAATTAGATAATGCTAAACGTAAAGAAATTTATAATGATTTACAACGTGAAATTGCTAAAGAAGCATTTATTTATCCAATAGTAGATAACCAAAAAAATCTTAGCGGTAAATAAACGTGTAAGTGGAGTAAATGATGCAAAATTAGTACCTATTTATACATTTGAAGATTTATCAAAAATCTCAATTAAGTAATAAATAGTCTCGTTTGCAAGAAAATAATAATTATACTATTTAATAAATAAATAGGCTGGGACATTTGTTCCAGCCATTTATTCATAAAGTACATGAAAGGAGTATTTTGATGCTACGTTATATAATTAAACGTATATTACAGGCGGTTCCTCTGTTATTAGTTATTTCATTTATTGTATTTTCATTAATTTATATTGCGCCATATGATGCAATTGATGCTCAAGTAACACCTAATATGACAGAAGAACAAATTAATATTTTACGTGAACAAAGTGGTTTAAATCAGCCGTTTATAGTTCAATACATTGCATGGCTAAAACAGATTTTATCTGGTAATTTTGGACATTCATTAGTAACTCATGTAGGGGTTGGGGAGGAGCTATTAGCTCGTATTCCTAATACTATTTCTTTAGTTTTACCAGCATATGTTACAGCACTAATTTTAGCGATAGTACTTGGATTAATAGCAGCTGCTAACAAAGGTAAGTTTTTAGATAGATTCGTGGATGGATTAGCATCACTAGGTATAGCTACTCCTTCATTTTGGATAGCTATGCTATTTATTTACTTACTTGGTTACAAAATGAATATATTTCCTATTATGGGGATGCATACAATAGGTAAAGAAGGAGACTTTGGAGACTTTTTACAGCACTTCTTTATGCCGTATTTAACATTGGTTATAGTCTTCTTTGCAGAGTTAACTCGTTATGTAAGGTCATCAGCGATTAGTCAAACTAATGAAGAGTATGTAGTTGTTCAAGAAGCATTCCAAGCGACAAAATGGCAAATTTTTACACATCATATTAGAAAAATGTTTCAATACCAGTCATTACACAAGTTGGTATGTCATTACCGATGTTAGTAACAGGAGCGATAATAACAGAAACTGTATTTGGTTGGCCAGGTGTTGGTCCATATATTACAGGTGCTACACGTTCTTTAGACTACCCAATAATTATGGCAGTAATGCTACTGTCTGCGACATTAGTAATAGTAGGTAATCTAATTTCGGATATACTTTATTCATTAGTAGATCCTCGTATTAGAAGAGGAGGTAAGTAATTATGAAGAGATTTTTTTAATACAATTAAAAAGTTCTAAAGTTTATATTTTTTTCAGTAATTTTTTTATAACTGTATTAATGCTAATTTCATTATTAGCTCCAATATTACCTATTGATCCGACAAAAACTAATATTAGTAGCTTATCTCAAGGACCAAGTTTACAATATCTATTTGGAACAGATGAAGTAGGTCGTGATTACTTTGCACGTGTTGTTTATGGTGGACAAGTATCTCTAAAAGTAGGGTTACTAGCTATGATAACGTCAGTAATTATTGGTACGACTATAGGTCTTATTGCTGGATATCTAGGTGGTTGGGTAGATAGTTTATTAATGCGTATAGTAGATGTACTATCATCTATTCCTTGGTTAGTACTTGTTATAGTATTAAGTGTATTTTTAAAACCGGGATTAACTTCTATTGTAATAGTAATCGGATGTTTTTCTTGGATGCGTCTGGTAAGACTTATAAGAGCGGAGACATTGTCTGCCAAAGAGTATGACTATGTAGTTTATAGTAAGTTTACAGGAGTAAAGGCAACAACTATATTAAAAAGACATATACTACCAGCAATTATTCCAACGTTAGTAGTAGCGGCAAGTTCATCTATTGCCAATGCAATAATGACTGAAGCTGCACTGAGCTTTTTAGGTTTAGGTATTCAACAACCGATGACATCATGGGGAACATTATTACAAAATGCTCAACAGAGCTTACAAAGTGCACCTCATATGGCGATAATACCGGGATTATTTGTAATGTTAACTATTTACTCATTTAACAATATAGGTAATTTAGTTACTCAATATATACAAAGGGAAGGTGAGTAGTATGGCGAATATAGTAGAATTAAAAAAATTTAAAAAGTAGATTACACACCTAAACAAGGTAATAAACAGGAAATAATACATGGTATAGATATTAATATAAAAAAAGGCCATATAACAGGAGTTGTAGGAGAATCAGGAAGTGGTAAAAGTATTCTTATGAGAAGTATTATGTCGATATTACCAAATAATGTTGATGATACTTATGAAAGCTTCTTATTTGATGGAAAAGAAGTTAATAAGGGAGAAAAATTGCCAATTTCAATGATTTTCCAAAACCCTATGACATCTCTTAATCCCGTTCGTACAATAGGATATCATTTAATAGAAGTAATAGAGAGATTCCAGAAAAAATCTAAAAAAGAAGCTGAGGAGTTAGCAATAGCTCAGTTAGAGAAAGTAGGGATACTAAATGCACCGTTAAGGATGAAGCAATATCCACATGAACTATCAGGTGGTATGAGACAAAGAATATTGATTGCTATGTCGATACTTGCTAATCCTAAATTATTAATTGCGGATGAACCTACAACAGCACTTGATGTTACTGTACAAGCACAAATACTATCTTTAATCAAAAAATTACAAAAAGAAACAGAACTAAGCGTAGCTCTAGTAAGTCATGATTTTGGTGTTATTGCTGGCATGTGTGATTATGTATATATTATGTACAGAGGTAATGTAGTAGAAAAAGGTAATGTTGAAGAAATTTTTTCTAATGCTAAGCATCCATATACTAAACAACTATTAGCTGCAGCACGATTAGAAAATAAAGAAAGTGAATTGCTAACTGTAGATTACGAACAAAATAAATCTGGGTACGTATGGGAAAAAGTAAGTGATACTCATGAATATTTGAAAGAGGTGGAGTAATGAGTAGAAAATATTTGACTATAAAAAAATGCAAAAAAAGTATTTAAAAAGTAAGGGAATAAGCAGCAAACCTACTAATACTATTGCTGTTGATAATATAAGTTTAGATATATTCAAAGGAGAAACTTTAGCACTTGTAGGAGAATCAGGTAGTGGTAAAACTACATTAGGTAAAGGGATTTTGAATATTGAGCCTTTGACTTCTGGAAGTATATTTATAGAAGGAAAAGAAAAATCTATATTAGAAATGTCTAAAAAAGAACAACAAGAAGTATATAGTAAAATGCAAATAATATTCCAGGATCCATACTCTTCTTTAAACCCTAGGTTGTCAGCATTAGATATTGTAATGGAACCATTATTTAAAGAAAATAAAGAAGAAGCAAAAAAGAAAGCATTAGATATATTAGAGTTTGTTGGAATATCTAATGAAGATGCCTTAAAACTGTCTAATACCTTTAGTGGCGGACAAAGACAAAGAATAGGTATAGCTAGAGCGGTAGTTACTAGACCAGATTTCATATTGTGCGATGAGCCTACATCAGCCTTAGATGCTTCTACTCAAGCTCAAGTAATTAATTTATTAAAAGATTTACAAAAAAATTTAATCTTACATACCTATTTATTTCTCATAATCTAGGAGTGGTAGAATATATCGCTGATAGAATAGCGGTTATGTTTCGTGGGAAATTAGTTGAATTAGGTACAACTGAACAAATTATAAATAATGCTCAACATCCTTATACAAAGAGATTATTAAATTCGACACCTATTATGGATCCTTCAAAAAGCAAGAAAAAAATGTTTGAAGAATTCGAAGTTTCTGATGAAGATTTTTACAATCACAGGAAATGAAAAAAATTAGAAGAAATAGAAGAAGGTCACTTCGTTCTAAAAATAAATAAAAAAAGCTCTCAATTTTATTTTTTTGAGAGCTTTTTTTATTTTGTTTAACCATTTCGTTTTTTTACAACAAAGAAAGGTGAACCAAAATTACAATATTCTAAAAATATAGTCTTCCAGATTGTTAATGTTTTTAGGATTATTCCCATCTTTTGTAAGGATAAAGCCACTTAAACGTAGTTTATCATGAGATATATCACCAACAATATATGGTTTGTTTTTATGACATCAACTAATTTTTTTCTTCGAAAGCTTCTCTTTGGAAAGCATCTTTGAAGTTATAAATTAGTTCATAGATAAGTCCATCGACTTCGAATACTAAATTGTTTTTGTTCCATAATTAATCCTTCCTAACTACTTTTCTCATAATATATAATGCCATGAAGACAAGTGAATATATAGCTAAAAATACCAGTAGCAAAAATACTTAGTACGATCAATTACCATAAGTGCTTTTTTTCTGAATTTGATTTCTTACTGAAGTCTTTATCCTCGATAAAATTGAATTTAAACTTGTCTAATACTCCAGTTGAATCGTTATTTTTTTAATGTCAGCATATACTGTACCTTCATTAGCTGAAATTGTTTCATATTTTTTTGGAATAGAAGAATTTTTACTATTCATTAATAGGTAAGTGACATCTTTGATAGAATGTTTTTTTCATAGAATAAATCATAAATATCTTGATCAAAACTAATATTTTCATTATTTATTGTATAAGTTCCTGCTTTTAAAAGCAAGTTTATATTGATAGTTTGAAAATAGATATTCATAAGTTTTTTTGAAGTTTCTCGAAAAAAACTTATCTTTATCATCACTTTGATTTAATACTGTTACAAGTAATTTTGTATTTCCGCTATATGCGTACGTTACGCTATTTTTTTCCTGAATAATCTAATCCAAGAACTCTGAATTTTTTTCTGATTCTTTAAATGTAACGCTGTTTGTTACTTTTTTTCATCAGAAGAAAGAGTATATTCTGGATTTTTTTGTAATTTCTGTTAATTCAGGATAATTTTTTTAAAAATAACACTATTTAGGAATGTAATATCTTTTGCTGAACTAGTGTTGCTGTCAGAATTTTCAAGGTTTTCTAGTTTAGTGTTATTAAGAGACATTGCCCCAAGAATAGAATTAGCTTTTTCTACATCCACATTATATTTTGTAAAGATTGCCTCTAATAAGTCGCTAGAATTCTCGTTTTCTAATAAGAATATGGCATCTTTAACAGTTAGTTCTTTAGTGATTTGATACTTTGATAATACGTCATCACTTTTTATTAATAGTTATTTTTATCGTCTAAGCTAGTTTTTTTATTTTTTTCAAATCATCTGTTAATAAATATAGGGCAAGATAATTTGGTAATTTATTCACTGATACTTTTTCGTTTTCTCCACGTTTGGAAATAATTTTTTTCCGGTATTATATTCAGAAATAACAATGCTTGAATTAGCATCACTAAATTCCGAAATGGCATTATTATCTAAAAAAATACGTCATCTGCTTTGGCAAGATTAGGAAATAGAAATGCCACAGCCATAACTAAAAATACTAATTTTTTTAAATCTCATTATAAAAAAATCCTTTACATAAAAAAATTATTTAGAAAAATAATAAAAAAATAATTGTCTAAATACATACAATATAGTATAGTACAAAATTGCAAAAAAATTCCATTAAGAAGGAACGGAAAGCAATAATTTATTTTAAACTTTAATTATATGTTGAAGAATAAATATTAACTGACAATAAAAAGGGGAGTTAAACTTTTTATAGGAAGAAGTTTGCTCTGAGATTCTTGCTTTAAATAGTAAATACGGATATAATTAACTATGGTAAATATATAGAAGAAAATGAATTTTTAATATATAGGAGGAATACAGTGTAAATATCTCGCCATTGTAAAAAAATAAGCTAAATAGTAAATGATAGTATAAAATGAAACGACGGAGTATATATAGACTGTAAAAATAAACTATGAGATATGATGTAATAATAATAGGTCTTGGGAGTGCTGGACTTATGATTGCAGATAGACTAAATGATAGTGGATTAAAAGTATTAGTCCTTGAACAAAACAGAAGGGCAGGCGTAAAGCTACTCCTAACAGGAAATGGTCGTTGTAATGTCATGAGCAGTGATAATGCAGAAGACTTTGTAGCTGCTGTCCATAATGGTAGATTTTTACGTAGTGCATATCATAAATATAATGTTAAAAAATTCTTTGATAAGCATAATCTAAAAACTTAAACAAGAAAAATAGAAGACTGTATCCAGCAAGTGAAAAAAAGCACGTGATGTCGTAAATGCCTTTAAAAATAGATCATGCAAAAATTAAATATAAAGAGAAGGTAGAAGACTTAATATTTGAAGATGATAAATTAGTAGGAGTTAAAACAAACGTTGATACATATCTAGGAAAAAACTATTGTAGTTTGTGCTGGAGGGAAAACCTTATCCACAAAGTGGTAGTGATGGATCATTACACAGAATTCTAAAAAAACATGGAGTAAAATTAACAAAGATATACCCTAGTGAAGTAGCATTAATTTTTGATGATTTTACTGAATTATCTGGTGTTGCCCTTCAAAATGTTAGAATGTTTCATAAGAAAAAAATGAAAAAAACTGAGGGATTTGTTATTTACCCATAAAGGACTAAGCGGTCCATTATCGATTTCTATGGGAGAATTTGTTGCAAGATTTCCTGAAGATAAATTCTACTTGGATTTTTATCCAGAACTTAATGAGGAACAACTTTTTGAGAAATTATGGCAAGATAATAAATATCTACATGGAAAAATTACCAAAAAAGCTTTTTATAATTTCATGTTAGATAAATATTTCCCTGAAAATGTTAGTAAAAAAAGAGCTAAGAAAAATTTGTATCTAAGATTAAACGCTATGAATTAGTGGGTGTTAAAACAATGCCGTTAGAATATGCTTTTACTACAGCAGGTGGAGTAGATTTAAAAGGTGTTAGTCCAAAAAAACATGTTGCCATAAAAAAATAGATAACTTGTATTTTGCTGGTGAAATTCTTGATTTACACGGTGAAATAGGAGGGTATAATCTTATGGTAGCTTGGTTTACAGGGATGATAGTTGCTGATGCAATTAAAGAAAAAAATTTGGTATAGAGTAGTATTTTTTTCAAATTGTAAATATATAGAAAAATATAAAAAAATAGTTACATATAAAAAAATGAATAATAAGGTTAATAGTTTGATAAAAAAATAGTAATATAATGCAAATGTTCTATCTATAGCTAGGTTGCAACTTATGTTAATAGCTTGTATAATTTTATATAGATTAAAAATTACAGAAAGGATGTAAATATATGAAAAAGATATTCAAATTATTAGCTACAATTCTAGCAGTATCTTTAGTTTTATTAGGTTGTGGCCAAAAAAACAATCGACAGAAACTAAAAAAAGAGGAGCAAAAAGTTAGATTTTGGTGGTAGAACAATGAACGTTGTAGCTACTTCTGAAAAATACAAAAAACTATTTGATAAATTTGCTCAAGAAACAAATTGTAAAGTAGAGTTTTTTTATCTATGTCTAGTGGAGAAGTTATTTCAAGAACAAAAAGCAGAAGGTAAACCTATGGCAGACCTTTGGTTTGGAGGGGAGTAGATGCTTTTATCGTCGCTAAAAAAATGATGGTTTATTAGAACAATATGAAGCGAAAGGTTCTGATAAAAATTAAAGAAGGATTTAAAGATAAAGATAATTACTGGATTTCTAAAGGAATCACAGTTGTTGGTTTCTTAGTAAATGATAGCGTAGCTAAAGAAAAAGGATATGATATTCCTAAAAAAATGGGAAGATTTAACAGATCCAAAAATATAAAGGTCAAATTATTATGAGTAATCCTGCTATTTCTGGAACAAACTATGGAGCTGTAAAAGGTATCCTAGATCAAAAAAAGGTACAGAAAAAAAGGTTGGGAATATTGGACTGCTTTTCAATAAAAAAATGTTGACTTCTATAGTAAACGAGGAAAAGATCCACAAGAAAAAACTGTTGCAGGAGAATTTGGAATTGGAATTATTCCTGTAGACAAATCTGCATTTGATGCAGCTAAGAAAAATAACTTAACAGTTGTTTATCCAGAAGATGGAATACCTTGGATTCCAGAAGGTGTAGCAATCTTCAAAAAAACTCACAAGCTACTGATATTGCTAAAAGCATTTGAAGACTATATCTTAAAACCAGAAAAATCAACAATTAATAGCTGAATTAGACGGTAAAGATGGAGCTCAAATGGTAATTGATGGAGCTAAAGGAGCAGATTTAGGATTACCAAAAGATAGACTTATGAAAGAAGATTTATCTACTTTTGGTAGTGAACGTGACTCAATTCTTAAAAAAATGGAAAGAGTTAGTAGGGGATAAATAGTAAAACATCAGAGATAGTAATGAAGAAGATGTATTTTCTGATTTACTATCTCTTTATTTAAAAAAATATGATAAACAAAGGAGATAATATGCGACTAAGAAAAAAATAAATTTATTTGATTCAATAGTAATACTAACAATAATTATCTCTTTTTGTTCTTTTTTTGTTTTGTATCCATTTGTTGCAGTTTTCAATTATGGAATTAAAGGAGATTTAATTCATAGTTTTATATCAAATAAACAATACTATAATAAATTATTTATTAACTCCTTAAAAAGTAGCTTTAGGGACTACAGTTTTAACAACAATTTTTTTCTATATTTATTGCTATATTTTTATTTTTATAAGTAGTGGTAGAATTAAAAAAAGTACTTGTCTTTATATTTATGATCGCAATAATTTCACCGCCATTTGTAACGTCTCTATCATATATAAACTTATTTGGTAGAAGAGGGTTAATTACTTATAATTTATTGAAATTAAACTATGATCCTTATGGATATTGGGGATTATTAGTATGCAAAGTGTTACTCATATTGCGATAAATGCCTTGTTACTAATTGGGTTTATTAGTAGTATCGATAGGAGTGTTATTAATTCTGCTAGATCACTTGGTGCTAATACAAATAGAATAATTTTAGATATTATATTACCGTTGTTACGACCAGCGATAAAAAGTAGTGGTGTTATTAACTTTTATTAGAAGTATGGCTGATTTTTTTCTACACCTGCAATAGTTGGTGGAAAATATAATGTTCTTGCCACAGAAGTATATTTAGCCTTTATTGCTGAAGGAGATGTAAGTAAGGCGGTTATTATGAATCTTATTATATTATTACCATCACTAATTATATTTTTAGTATTTTCTAAGAGTTTTAGAAGTACAGCGACAGAATCAAGGGGATTAGTTTCTGTGAGTCTAAATATGAGAAAGAGCGGGGTAATTTATTATTGTTCAGCTATCGCATCGCTATTAATAGTATTTTCACTAGTGAGCCTATATGGAGCCATTATTCTTTCTGCATTTTCTACAATGGAATATGGAAAACTAGTATTTACATTACAGAATTTTAGTGATGCAAGTGAATATATTTCAGGTGTATTTATACGTAGTATAATATATGCGTTAATAGCTGGAGGGCTATCATCGGTTATAGGTCATGTGTTGCAATATTATATAAACATAAGAAAAATTAAATCATTGAAGATTATTGATTTTGTAGCAACTCTACCGTATATATTACCAGGGACATTCTTTGGACTAGGTTATGTATTAGCATTTAACTCTACACCTTTAAAATTAACGGGAACAGCAGCGATAGTAGTACTTAACCTGATTTTTAAACAAATGCCATTTGCTAGTAAGATAGGGTACAGTTCGGTTAGTCAAGTTTCTACTTCTCAATTAAAATCGGTAAGAGACTTAGGGGGAAGCAGAATGAATGAAATTAAAGATGTAGTTTTTCCGCTTAGTAAACGTGGGTTATATGTGAGTTTCGTAAATGGATTTACCGCCACTATGACAACAATAGGCTCAATTATATTTTTAGTTTATCCAAGTCAAAAAGTTGCTACTTTAGTAATGTTTGATGTGATTGAGAGTGGGAAATATGATATAGGCTCAGTAATAGCATTTTATATAATTGTGATTTGTTTATTAGTAAATACCATATATTATTTAGTGATAAACAGAAGGGAGTAAGAGATGTATTTAAGAATAAAAAGATGTTTCTAAGAAATATGATAATAAAGAAGTTTTTAAAAAAATATAGATTTTGGACTGAATGAAGGTGAACTAATATGTGTTTTAGGACCTTCAGGTTGCGGGAAAAACAACACTTCTTAATATAATAGGAGGATTTATACCGGATTATGAGGGGATATAGTCTTATCTGATAATAATATAAGTAATTTACCTCCAGAAAAAAAGACCAATTTCTACTGTATTTCAATCTTATGGTTTATTTTCACATAAAAAAATGTAATAGAAAAATGTTAGTTACGGATTAAAGTTTTTGAAATTATCAAAAAAATGAAATACTAGAAAAAAATCTAAGGATGTATTAAAAAAAGTTGGATTAGAAGGATATGATAAAAAGAGAATTAGCGAATTATCTGGAGGAGAACAACAACGTGTTGCTATTGCTCGTAGTTTAGTGCTAAATCCCAAGGTATTGCTTTTAGATGAACCTTTCTCAAATCTTGATGTGCATCTTAGAGGCGTTATGCGTGATGAGGTAAAAAGAATTCAAAAACAATTTGGAATTACAATGATAGTTGTTACGCATGATCAAGAAGATGCATTTAGATTGGCTGATAGAATAGTAGTTCTTAATAATGGTAAAATAGAACAAATAGGAACTCCAAAAGAATTATATTTAAAAACCAAAAAAACAGAGTTTGTTGCTAAGTTCATAGGAGATAGTAATATAATAGATTCCGAAAAAAATAGTTAGATATGAGAATGTAAAATTATTAAAAAAGTGAGACTAGTGATGATGTTATAATAGAAAAAAATATTTTTTTTGGTTCAGTAATAGAATATAAAATTCAAACACATAAATATGGCATTATTAAAGCGTTAAGATTATCTTCGGAAGCGGAATATAATATAGGAGAAAGAGTAGAAGTAAAAATAAAATAATACACTAATAGAGACAATACAAGTCTCTATTAGTGTATTTTTGTTGTTTACTTTTCTACGATGAAGTAGTATAATGTAAACTATATTTATTAGTAAGGAGAAAAGAGTTGTAGATGATAAAAAAACATTTTAAGAAAAATATTATTATCAATTTTAGTATTGTTAATAGTAGCTTTTTGGTTTCACTGGAAATTATTTTTATAATTTTGCCTTAAATCCAAAAAGTAGATAAAAAGTGCAATTGTTAATCAAGATAGCGATGGAGAAAAAGAGGATAAGACGGCTGTAGAGAACTGGTTCGAATCGACGAAAAACAGAAGTGACGATGGAATCTGTTACTAAAAATAAATTAGTAGGTTATAAGTTTGTTAATCCTAATGCTAAAAAATGGATTTTTTTGTTGTGCATGGTTATACTAGTGATGCTAAAAAAAGATGGCTAAGTATAAAAAAAGATTTTTATGATATGGGATATAGTGTATTTGCTCCAGATTTAATTGCTCATGGTAAAAGTGAAGGTGAAACAATATCGATGGGTGGATTTGACTCAGACGACTTAGTTAATTGGGTTAAGAAAATCTCTGCTGAAAATAACAATGCGGATACAGCGTTATTTGGTATTAGTATGGGTCGTCAACTGTTATGAATGCGATAGGAAAAGATTTACCAAGTAACGTTAAAGTGTTTATTGAAGATAGTGGATATGTTAATTTAAAAGTAGAGTTTACTTATCAATTGAAGAAACTATTTAAACTACCTAGTTTTCCTGTAATACCTGCTGCTAATACTATGACTAAGATAAGAGGTGGATACTTCTTTGGAGACGTTAATGCAACTGAAGGATTAAAAAATACTAAGTTACCAGCTTTAGTTCTACATGGGGAAGAAGATGGATTTGTTCCTATAGAACATGGTAGAGAAGCTTATGAGTTAATTGGATCAGAAAAAGAATTCCATAGTTTCCCTGGAATGAAACACGTTCAAGCAGAACGAAAATATAGAGATCAATATTGGGATATCGTAAGTAAGTTTTTAGAAAAATATTTTAAAAAATAACAATGAAAAACACTAGATTGTATATACAGTCTAGTGTTTTATATTGATTATTAAAATACTAAATAATATTATTTTTCTCCAACTACAACAAATTCTTTGTTAAGTTTATTAAGTACTTCAACACCATCTTCAGTAACAAGTACTAAGTCTTCGATACGAACTCCCATACGTCCTGGAAGGTAGATTCCTGGTTCAATAGAGAAAATCATACCAGGTTCACAAACCATTTCGTTTGTACTAGAAACATCCCCATATTCGTGGTCTTCTAGTCCAATTTGGTGACCTGTGCGGTGGGTGAAGTATTCGCCATATCCTTTTTCAGTGATATAATCACGGCAAGCAGCGTCTATATCACAAAGTCTAGTACCAGGTTTTACTAAAGCAGTACCACGTTTAACAGCTTCTAGAACGATTTCGAATACTTCTCTATCTTCTGGTGTAGGTTGTTTAAAGAACACTGTACGAGTCATATCTGAACAATATTTATCTTTAATACCACCGATATCTACAATAACAGATTCACCTGGTTTTGGTTTTCTATCACCTGGCGTACCATGTGGGTTTGCACCGTTATCACCGAAAGCGATAATAGGTGCGAATGATGTTCCTTCTACACCGATTTCTTCATAGTAAGCTAATAATTTTTTAACTAAATCTTTTTCTGTAGTATCTTCTGTAATGTTGTCGATAACAAACTGACATGCTTTGTCGTTTAGTTCAGAAGAGATACGCATTAATTCTTTTTCTTCTTCATCTTTTAACATACGAGTAGTATCTACTAGTACTGAAACATCAACAAATTTAGTTTTAGGTAATTTATCCATTAATGGAAGTAAGAAACGAGCAGGTAAAATTTTATCGATACCTAGTTTTGTTCCATCTGGGATGTACTCAGCAACTTTACTAATAATATCATCAGTATCTGAGTAACTTACAATCTCTAAACCTAAATCCTCATCTAATGGGAACAGAATGTTTAAGAATAATTTGTGATTTCCGTTTTCATCTAGTAAAATAGCGAAGAAACGTTCACCAGGGTTTTCTAAAAATCCTGTTAAATAAAAAATAGAATACGGATCGCTTACAAGTGCATGCGTAATTCCTTGCTCTTTCATTTTACCTAAAATGGTATTAGTTCTAGAAAGTTTCATATTATACAACTCCTTTTTAATATTTCGAATATATTTTCATTATATCACTTGCTAATTTGAAAAACAATAGTAAATTTATTGTTTGATAACATTTTCAAAAATAGTTGTCGTAATCTAAAAGTTATGCTATAATATTTGTGTATTAAATTATACAGAAAGAAGGGATTTATATGTCTGAAGTAGCGGTAAAAAAAGGTAAACCGTGGAGCTTTTATATGAGCTCGATGACTTTTATGTTCGAACGTTGTGCTTACTACTCATCAAAATGGCTAATTATTGTTTATGTAACAGCAGCTGTAGTAAGTGGAGGTTTTGGAGAAAGTGGTCTTGGGTTAGGAAAAGTAGAAGGTGCAGCGATGCAATCTAACCTAGTTGCGTTCACTTATCTTGCCCCAGTATTATTCGGTTTTATCGCCGATAAGTTGGTTGGAGCTCGATATCTTATTCCTCTAGGATTATTATTAATGGGAATAGGATATGGTTATGCAGGATTTGTTGGATCATATTCAGCTTTATGGGTTATGATTGTTTTAGTTTCTTTAGGAACTGGATTTTTCAAAGGTAACCTTCAAGCTGTAGTTGGACAAATTTTCGAAGGGGATCAAAAACGTAAAGACGATGCATTCTCAACTATGTATTCATTTATTAATATTGGGTCATTTATCGGAACAACTTTTGTAGGTCTTCTATATGTAAAACTTGCAACAGCTAGTGCTAATGGTTACTTACAATGTTTCAAATTAGCTGGATTAATTTGTTTAATCGGTGCTATTTGGTTCGTTTTAGGTTATAAATCTTTAGGAGATGTTGGTAAACATCCATTTGCTCAAGGTGAAGAACACCACGAAGAAAAACCTAAAGTAAATCGTCCTTTAGAAAAATATGAAGTTCGTCGTGTATGGTCTATCGTAATCATTTCATTACTATCTGTTGTATTTTGGGTTTTCTGGTATTTAACATATGTAATTCTTTATGATTATATGCCTAAATTTATCGATGGAAATCTAGGTAGCTTTACAGTTCCAACATCATGGTTAGATTCTGTTAACGCATTAACTTGTATTGTTTTAGGTCCTGTTCTAGGAGCGTTATGGTATAAACTTGCTACTCGTCCACAAGGGGACTGGAGCTTATACAAAAAAGCATCTATCGCGTTATTCTTATTAGGAGTAACTTTTGGAATCTTAGCATTAACAGAGGTAAGCCGTGGAGTAGGGGCTCCTGAAACTCAAAAAGCTAGTATTCTTTGGGTAATATTATTCTTCGTAGTACTAAGTCTTGCTGAAATGTTCTTCTCTCCATTAGGGGCATCATTTGTATCTAAATATGCACCGAAACAAATTCTATCAATAATGATGGCTGTTTGGATTGTTGCAACATTTGGTGCTGCTAAAGGATACAGTTTATTATACTCAAAAATAGCTGACTTACCTATTATTCAAGTGGCGCTAGGTATAGGTGCTGTTTGTGTGGTGGTGGCAGTATTAGTGTTTGTCTTCGAGAAAAAATTAGCTAGTCTAGTGGAACTTCGTGAAGGTGAAACTTTAGTAGAAGAATAAAAAATTAATAAAAAAAGGTTAGAACGAAGATTCTAGCCTTTTTTCTTTTTTAAAAGAGTAGAGTGCTTAAAAAAATATTGTTATATTATAAATACTTATTTATCTATGATATTATCATTAAATAGAAAAAAATAATTTTTATATAATAATGATAAAAATACTGGTTTTATGGTAAAAATAGAAGTGTAAATAAAATATATATAATTGGGAGGTCTATTATGGAACAATTAAGAACTTTATATCCTGCGATAAAAGAAAATTTCTCAGAAATGTTAGATGTAGATGGTACACATACCATTTATTATGAAGAAAGTGGGAACCCTGATGGAATACCTGTAATATTCTTACACGGGGGGCCTGGATGTGGGACAGCTCCAAGCTGTAGACAATATTTTGATCCGGAATTTTATCGTATAATTTTATTTGACCAACGTGGAAGTGGTAAATCAACGCCACGTGCATGTTTAGAAAATAATGATACATGGCATATCATAGAAGATATAGAAAAAATTCGTGAAAAGTTAAATATTGATAAATGGCTTGTTTTTGGAGGAAGCTGGGGGTCAACGTTATCACTTTGCTACGCAATTAAACATCCTGAAAGAGTGTTAGGTTTAGTACTGCGTGGTATTTTCTTAGGAAGACGAGAAGATATTGAATGGATTTATGAAGTAGGTGGAGCAAGTAATTTTCACCCAGAATCTTTTGAAAGATATATTTCGATTATTCCAGAAGAAGAGCGCAAAGACATTATTGGAGCATACTATAAACGTTTAACAAGTGAAGATAAAGAAACTAGAGAAGTTGCTGCTAAGGAATGGAGTATGTGGGAAGGTAGTTTAGTAACTCTTCATCCTGATCCAAACCTTGAACAAAGTTTTGGAGAAATTAACTATGCTATCTCTATGGCTACCATTGAATGTCATTTTTGGATGAATAACATGTTTTGGGATGACGATAACTGGTTGTTAGACCATGTCGATGTTATAAAAGATATTCCGACATGGATAGTTCATGGACGATATGATGTAGATTGTAGACCTATAGGTGCATATGAACTAAATAAAAAATTAAATAACTGCAAGTTAGAATTTACTGTTTCAGGTCACTCATCAGGAGAACCGGAAATTATTGATTCATTAGTACGTGCTACCGATTATTTCAAAGATATTCTAAAATAACAAAAAAATATTTAAAAAAATAGAATAAACAAATATATTTTACTGAAATTATAAGATTGTAAGAAATTATTTAAAATTAGTAATGAAAAAAACGCTTTATTTTATGGTAAAATAGTAAATGTAAATATTTTTATAGAGATAGGAGGTCCTGACTATGGGGGAACTACGGACGTTATATCCAGAGATAAGTGAAAACTTCTCTAAAATGTTAAAAGTTGACGACGTTCATACTATATATTATGAGGAAAGTGGTAATCCGAATGGAATACCAGTAGTTTTCTTACATGGAGGTCCTGGTGGAGGCACAACACCAACAGGAAGAAGATTTTTTAATCCGGAAGCGTATCGTATTATTTTATTAGATCAAAGAGGTAGTGGTCAATCGACACCACGAGCTTGTTTGAAAGATAATGATACATGGCACATTATAGAAGATATTGAAAAAATTCGTAAAGAGTTAAATATCGATAAATGGCTTGTTTTTGGAGGAAGCTGGGGAACTACTTTATCACTTTGTTACGCTATAAAATATCCTGAACGCGTTCTTGGTTTAGTATTAAGAGGTATATTCTTAGGACGTAGGGAAGATATTGAATGGTTATACGAAAAAGGTGGGGTAAGTGAATTTTTCCCTGAAGCCTTCGAAAGATATACATCTATTATTCCAAAAGAAGAACAGGATGATATTATTGGAGCGTATTATAAGCGTTTAACAAGCGAAAATAAAGAGGTAAGAGAAGAGGCTGCACGTGAGTGGAGTATTTGGGAAGGTAGTGTAATGACATTATACCCTAACCCAAATGTAGAAGAGAGCGCTGGAGAGATTAATTTCGCAATATCAGTTGCAACTATAGAATGTCATTTTTGGATGAATGAGATGTTCTGGGGTGGTGAAGATAATTGGTTATTAAACCATGTTGAAGAAATAAAAGATATTCCAACTTATATCGTTCATGGACGCTATGATGTAGACTGTCGCCCTATAGGAGCTTACGAATTAAGTAAAAGACTTAATAATTGTGAATTAGATTTTGTCGTTTCAGGGCACTCATCAGCTGAACCAGCTATAGTAGATGCGTTGGTTCGTGCTACAGATAGATTTAAAGAAAAAAATTAAAAATAAAAAAATATTATACAAATAAAAAAAGGAGTAATATAAAAATGGCAGTTAAAGAAAGAATCGCTAAACTAAGAGAACTTATGGAACGTGATGGTATTGATATTTATATGGTACCAACTGCTGACTTTCATAACAGTGAATATGTAGGAGAACACTTTAAAGCTCGTGTATTTATGAGTGGTTTCACAGGGTCAGCTGGGACACTAGTAGTAACAAAAGATTATGCTGGATTATGGACAGATGGTCGTTACTTCTTACAAGCTGAACAACAATTAGAAGGTTCTGGTATTGAATTATGTCGTATGTTCAACCCAGGGGTTCCAACAACTACTGAATTTATCGAAAAAAATATTCCTGAAGGAGGAGTATTAGGTTTTGATGGGCGTGTTGTAACATTCGGTGAAGGAAAAACTTTATCAGAAAAACTAAAAGCTAAAAATGCAACTATTAAATACGAAGTTGATTTAGTAGATGAAATTTGGGAAGATAGACCTGAATTATCTAAACGTAAAGCATTTTACCTAGATGTTGATTTAGCTGGTGAAACTGCTACTAGCAAATTAGAACGCGTAAGAAAAGAAATGAAAGAAGCAGGAGCTAATATCCACATCATTACTAGCTTAGATGATACTGGCTGGTTACTAAATATCCGTGGAATGGACGTTGATTTCTTCCCATTACTATTAAGTTATACAGTAGTATTTGAAGATCATGTTGATTTATATGTTGACGAATCTAAATTCTCTGATGAAATTAAAGCTAACTTAGCTAAAGATAATGTTGTTATTAAACCATACAACCAAATCTATGAAGATATTAAAGGATTTAAATCAGAAGATGTTGTATTAGTAGACCCTGCACGTCTAAACTTCGCTATCTTCAGTAATATTCCAGAAGGTGTTAAATTAGTTGAAAAACGTAACCCTACTGTATTAATGAAAGCAATTAAAAATGATGTGGAAATTAAAAACATCAAAGAAGCACACGTTAAAGATGGTGCAGCTCATACTAAATTCATCTATTGGTTAAAAGAATTAGTTAAAAGTGGTGAAATTGCAAATGAAACAGAATTATCTGCATCTGCAAGATTAGAAAAATTCAGAGAAGAACAAGGTGGATTCATTTGTCCAAGTTTTGATCCAATTTGTGGTCATGGCCCAAATGGAGCAATCGTTCACTACTCTTCAAGCGAAGAAACTAACCGAGCTCTAACTCCAAACACATTATTCTTAACAGATACTGGGGCAAACTTCAGTCAAGGTTCTACTGATATTACAAGAACAACTGCTTTAGGAGAAATTTCAGATAGAATGAAACGTGACTACACTCGTGTATTACAATGTCACTTACGTCTATCAAGATTAAAATTCAAAGAAGGAATTTCTGGTCCAAACGTAGACTTATTCGCTCGTGCGCCATTATGGTATGACTATGAAGATTACAACCACGGAACAGGACACGGTGTAGGATTCTTAGGAAATATCCACGAAGGTCCAGCAGGAATTCACTGGAGCATAGCTCGTTCTGTAGAACCATTCAAAGCTGGTATGGTATTAACTAACGAACCTGGATTATATATTGCAGGATCTCACGGTATCCGTTTAGAAAACGAAATTTTAGTAAAAGCTACAGTTAAAAATGAATATGGTCAATTCTTAGAATTCGAACCTATTACATATGTTCCTTGGGATTTAGAAGCAATTGACGTAGATTTACTAACAAGTGAAGATAAATACGAATTAAACAAATATCATAAAGAAGTATATGATATTATTGCGCCTAAATTAACTGAAGAAGAAAGAGCTTGGTTAAAAGAAGCTACTAAAGAAGTTTAATATAAGGTCAAATAAGGCTTTGGGGTATTGTTCTCAAAGCCTTATTAAAAATAAATTAATATTGAAATATAGGAGATAAACATGGGATTAGATAAAAAAATTAGATAACTATGCAAAATTAATAGCTAAAGTAGGGTTAAACGTACAAAAAGATCAACCAGTATTGGTTAGAGCTACTACTGATACTAGAAATTTTGTAGTAAAAGTAGTAAAAGCATGTTATGAACTTGGTGCTAGTAAAGTAGAAGTAGAATGGCGCGATCAAGAATTAACAAAATTAAATTTAACTTATCAAAGTGAAGAAAGTTTAAGTAATGTAAGCCAATGGTATGTTGACCACTACCAAGAAACTTTAGAAAATGGTGCAGCTTTCTTATCGATTATTGGAGATGATCCAGATGGATTAGCTGGTGTTGATAGTAATAAAATGAAAGCATCTTTAGTTGGTCGCTCTAAAGCTTTAAGAAATTATATGAAATCTATAATGAGTGATGAGTGTCCATGGTCAGTAGTTGCAGCTTCGACTGTTGGATGGGCAAAACGCCTATTCCCTGAATTAGATGATGAAGCAGCTTATTTACGTCTATGGGATGAAATTTTAAGTGCTTGTCGTGCTGATGGAGATGATCCAGTTGCAGCTTGGGAAGAACATATTAGTGTTTTAGATACTAAAGGAAAATTCTTAATAGAAAATAATCTTGAAAAATTACATATTACAAATGACTTAGGAACAGATCTTATTGTAGGTTTACCTGAAGGTCATATTTGGCAAAGTGCAGGAAGTTATGCTAAAAAAGCAGGTCGCTTTGTAGCTAATATTCCGACAGAAGAAGTATTTCACTATGCCTCATAAAGATGTTACAAGCGGAATAGTTTATAATGCAAAACCATTAAACCATGGTGGAGTGCTAATTGATGATTTCTGGTTGAAATTTGAAAATGGTAAAGTTGTTGATTATGATGCGAAAAGAGGATACGATGCACTTAAAAACATTTTAGAAACTGATGAAGGTGCTAGAAGCATTGGAGAAATGGCTCTTGTTCCATTTGATTCACCTATTTCTAATACGGGAATCCTATTCCTAGAAACACTATTTGATGAAAATGCAGCTTGTCACATAGCGCTAGGAAAAGCTTACCCAACATGTGTTGAAGGTGGAAGCGAGATGTCTGATGAAGAATTAGCGGCAGTGGGTGCTAATGATAGTTTAGTTCACGTAGACTTTATGGTCGGTGAAGGAACTACTAATATAGTTGGTATAACTAAAGACGGTCGTGAAGTTCAAATATTTAAAGATGGTAACTGGGCATAGTTTATAAATGCTGAATTAAATATAAATGATATTAGAAACTTAGCTAGACAAAATATAGTTTAGTTAAGTTTCTTCATGTTTATGTAATTTTGTGTTACTTTAATTGGAAATATTTGCGAAAAAATGAATTATATGTGATAATAGTTAGTACAAATTATACAGGGGTGATTAAATGCGTTTAGATAAATTCTTAAAAGTTTCACGAATAATAAAAAGAAGAACAGTAGCTAATGAAATTTCGGCTGAGGGACACATTGCGATAAACGGAAAGAAAGCAAAACCGTCTAGTCCTCTTAAAGTTGGAGATGTAATTACTATTTTCTTTGCGAAAAAAGAGGTTGTATATGAAGTGTTAGAGTTAAAAGATAGCACTAAAAAGGAAGATGCAACTAAAATGTTCAAAATAGTGTCGGAAAAAACAAGAGAGGAACAAAATGGCAGAGCATAATTTAGATCCTCAATTCAGGAAGGATGTTCTTAAAGCAAAGGCGAAATACAGAAAGCGTAGAAAGTTCATAATAATAAGTGTTCTTTCTTTAGTTCTTGTAGTTACTTTAGTGCAAACATTCTTCTATATTCGTGAAAAGAAACAAATTAATGCCCAATTAAAAGAACAATCTCAACAAATTGAGAAATTAGAAAAAGAAGCAAAAGTAAATGAAGTAGTAATAGATAAATTAAAAGATCCACAATTTATTACAGATTTAGTAAGACAAGAATATGGACTAAGTTACGGTGGAGAACTCATCTTTAGTTTACCTCAGCAAGAAAACTTCTTAAAAAATGCTATAGAAGCTATTATGCAAGGTAATATCGAGAAAAAAGATGATGGTAGCGGTCGTATAGATGATAGTAAGTTACCAGGTTCGAATAAAGACTCAAAAGATAAAAAAAATAAAGATGATAAATCAGAAAGTAAATCTGAAAAAACAAATGAAGAATCATCGGATGAGGAGTCAGAAAATACGTCTGACAAAAAAACTTCAAGTTCAAACAGTAATCGTAGCAGTACGAATAATAAAAAGAATTCAAATGCTAATAACGCCCAATCAAATACAAGAAACAACAATAGAGGTTAGTAATATCTAATCTCTATTTTTTTATTATATTGTGTTTTTTTGATAAATAATTTAAATGATAATAATTATTTGTTAAAATACTCTAAAAAGTGTTAATATATAGGTAACTAAAAATTTTTTTAGTAATAAGTTAAATAAAGCCGGAGGGTATTATGAATAAATACATAGGGGATGCACTTCATACAGATTTATATCAAATAAATATGGGGTATGTTTATTATAGAGATGGTATACATGAAAGAAAAATCATATTTTTGATGTATATTTCAGAAAAAAATTCCATTTGGTGGAGGTTACGCTGTATTTGCAGGGTTAGCCAAAAATAATAGAGTACGTAAATGACTTTAAATTTACAGATTCTGATATAGAGTATTTACGTACGCTTAACTATGATGAAGATTATTTAGATTATTTAAAAAACTTAAAATTCACAGGAAGTATACGTTCGGTTAGAGAAGGTGAAATTGTTTTTGGTAATGAACCGCTAATTAGAGTAGAGGCTCCGTTGATTCAAGCGCAATTAATGGAAACTGCAATATTGAATATAGTGAATTATCAAATATTAATTGCTACTAAAGCTGCGCGTATTAAACACTTATGTCCAAATGAAGTTTGCATGGAATTTGGTACAAGACGTGCACATGAATTTGATGCTGCTATTTGGGGAACTCGTGCTGCAATAATAGGTGGTTTTGATGCCACAAGTAATGTGAAAAGCTGCAAAACTATTTGGTATTCCGTGTAGTGGTACGCACGC